>ERZ772972.17-NODE-17-length-61629-cov-16.159515_pt1 | contig 61629 bp, 69 predicted proteins | sample MGYA00580673_ERZ772972 | MGnify/ENA primary metagenome ERZ772972 (study PRJEB29015, sample SAMEA2738051) | human oral metagenome | biome: human oral; feature: human-associated habitat; material: saliva | place: China | collected 2229 ... | reverse complement strand
GAATGCGGGTGTAGGTTGAGGTGTAGGTGTATAAGGTAGTTGGAATGTTGAGTAATCCTCCCTAGCAACTCGATAGTTACTGAAAAGGATTTTAGAGTTGAATACTTGCAATGACTCTGGTGCATCTTCACAATACTTACCGAAGTTACGCATAAGACCAGAGCCTGCGTTTTGCATAAACTTAAGAGATACGCGTTCATATCCCTGAGCCTTAAGCTCTGCGTATTTCAATCTAATATAGTGGTCAACAGCACGAACAACATCGTTCTTTTCCATCGACCATTTCTCACCGTCCCACATTGCGTAGAACGCTCCACCTTTTACAACAATATCTTGTACATCCGCACCTTGGTTATCTAAATAGGTAAAGTCTGCAGAAACGACAGCATCGGCTTTCCGATTAGGCCCAGTCAATTCTTCAACTGTAATATTAAAGAAATCTGGCTTGTTATCTGTCATGTCTCACTCCTCTAAAATCCTATCGCGACAACTTTACTCATATCGATATATTTCTCGTTACAGCAGTCATCGATAAACGGCGACTCTCCTTTTGGATTTTGTTTCTTAATATAGAAAACGCTATTGTCCATAAAGGATTGTTTAAACGCCGAATAATCTTTAGAAGGAATAAAGTCAGCAATAAAGGTCTTACCGTCAAAAGAATATTTAACTAGTAATAACTCTTCATGCATAACTACTCCTCATCATCAATCCCGTTTACTTCTTTGAAATATTCTTCAAAGTCCGATGCACGTCCGATAAATTCGTTATATTCAATGAATAAGCGAACATCAAAGCCTGTATCATTTGGTTCAAGTCGATCTACAACTCGTCCAAACATACTAAGCTTCTTCATTGGGCTATTTGGAATATTCTGAACGTTACGGTGTTCAAGGATTTTAGCGATGATAAGGAGTTTCTGTTCAATAGTCTCACAATCGAGAAGACCAGAGTTATATAGCATATAACCGACCATTGCCAAAGCGCAACCTTCTGTTGTATCTTCTTCAAACTTCTGACCGAATTCAAATAAGATTTCACCAAAGGTTACAGGGAATGTTTCTGAGTAATATGCATCAGGGCCGAAGAAATCACGACGGCGCTCACGTACATCTTCCCAAATATTGGCATCATGCTCGTTGTAAGGTTGAACGATATTGGTATCATTAACCTCCAATAGTTCAGAGAACTGATCCATCATTACGTTAATGTTCTCTTTAGTAAATAGCACACCTAGATTGTATCGCTCTGATACGTGGCGGCATAATTCTGGTGAATTGTCATACAACTGGGAGATTAGAACTGATTTGTATTGGTTCCATGCTTCGATGCTCCCAGGATCAGTATCATGTCGCATACTTTGTCCCTCATTTCCTTTCAAATTTTTAGCAGCTTCAACGACATGATATGGGATGTTTTCTTCCCCTACGTTAAAGTACTCGTTTTCTTTCCATACATTATGATGTTCAACTTCATCTTCAGTTTGTTGAGCACCAGCATGATAGTCTTCTTCTTCACTAGGAGCAAGGCTGTCTTCTGTCGTAATCGAGTGTGTACGACGACGCATTTCTTCTAGTTCTTCGTTTACATCTGGTTTTTCTTCAGGGGTTCCGAAAATAAGGGCGTCAATATGTTCTTCAGCCAAGGCAAGTTGTTGGTCACGTAAAGTAATCGTATCCATAAGCTCTTGCGTCTTAGCTTGATTGACTTCCTCCATTTCCTTGAGTTGACGTTTAGTTTCCTTTACGAATTTGTAAGCGAAATAAGCCAACCCAGCAACCGCACCTGTAACAAGACCAGCGGTTATAATAGTTTCTTTTTTCATTTTTTCGCATCCTTTTTAAGAATATGATTGATACATTCAGCAATCAGGGTAAGGTCTTCGATAGGTATATCGACATACATAGCTTCGTTTGTTTCGTCATCGACTACTGCCAAAGATACGTCGTCATTGTTTTCGTAAATAATCATGAACCCTGCTGTTGAATCTGATTGATTGAACTTCATTTCCATTGTAATAACCTCCTTGGATATAGTGGAAGACCGGTACTTAGACCGGCCTAGTCCTTTACTCTCTACATCCAAATATGACTACGCAGTGATCTCGCGTTCTGCTTCAGGGTCAAGAGGAGTTACTACAATTTTCTCGTAGAGTTTCTCCCAAACATCGTTCACTTCTTTTTGAACTTCTTCACCGTCGAATTCAGGATTAGGTGTGAAGTTAGAATGAACGCATGCGTCTTTATCGAAGGATACCCAGCGAGTTGCTAACTTGTCAGGAAGGAGCATGTTGATTGCATTAGATACAATTGTTTCACGCTCTACACCAAGTTTGATTTCGCATTGGCGGCGATCTTCTTCAAGGAGCTCAATATGTTCCTTAAGAATATCGATACGAGAGTGAAGGAGTTCTTCAGCTTCCTCAGCATACCCACTACGTTTAACCCAAGCAGTACGGTAACCGTAGCAATATCCACCAATTACAGCAGCAGCAAGAAGTCCAAAACCAATATATGTTTTGACTTTCTTAGTGTTAACTTTCTTAACAGCAGGTTCTACAACTTCTTCAACAGTTTCGATTTCGCCTGTTACTTCGTCGGTAACAGTTTCTAAAACTTCTTCAGGAGCGTAGATACCTTCTTTGTTTTTGTAGTCTTTGAAGTTCTTATACAATTTGTAAACTGTATATGTAGCATTAACAGTTAGGAATGTGTAAAGACCAACTTTAGCGATTTTGTTCATGAGTATACCTCCAAATATGTTCTATTAGATTAAGTAATCAGAAATGTCAGACGCGAAATCAACAGAAGATGTGATATCACGTACTGGTGAGAATTCGATTACAGGGACTGGATATGGATATCCGTTTTCGTCTTTGACCATTACAACATGGACGTCAAGGTCGAAGTAATCGTTGTCTGTCCAACCAAGCTCAGATCCAGCACGACGTTCAGTTTTGCCTAGCGGGATTTTAAGAGCGTCATATACACCAGTAAGAGTAAGGTGACCTACACGTTGTAGCTTTTGAAGAAGGGCGTTAGAAATAGACGTGATAAACATTTGGTTGTAGTTCAAGTCATCTTTAACGAATTCTGTAGATTTGTTGAAATATGTATATTCCATCCACTGAACTTCATCTGGCTTGATTACAGCAACAGTCTTAGGTTTCTTCTTACCTTCTTCTTCAGGCCCTGCTAGGACTTCTTCACGTTGACCAATAAACTGAGCATTAGGATCATCAGGATATTGCTCCCGGATTTGTTTACGAAGCTTATGGTTAGCTTGAGTAGCAGATGCAAGGGCAGAAGCGAGAAGTGCGTTACGTCCAGTCAACACATGGTATGAGCGTAGGATTGCTCCAGTTGACAAGAGACCCATTGTAACAGTAGGTGATACGGCTTTAACTACACGGAAGACGGTTTCGCCAACCGGTACTTCCATTTCACATTCGCGGCGAGCTTCAATTTCTTCAACGATTTGAGTAATCTTACCCTTAGCACGATATGCCAATACAGCAGTTGTAGCAAAACCAACAAGACCTACAGCGGTCATAATTAACGGTTCTTTTTTCTTATAGTTAAAAGCAAGCTTTTCCATGTTTTCTTTAAAGATTTCTAAACTCCATTTAGACATTTTGTAATTCTCCTTTAATTAAATAAAATAGCTAACAACCATGCAATGAGGATGCAGATGATTAGCGGGATTAGTAAATTGGCTATGATATATAAAACCAGAGCCATTATACAACTAAATATAAGTAATAATATACCTAGAAATAAGCTACACATATTTATTCCTTAACTTTGCTAGCGGACTCAAGTCCTTTTTCAATAGCTTTCTTAGTAGTATCTACCAAATATGGTACAACACCGAATGCAACGATTTTGAGGGTAGTAAATACAGCTTTTTTGTTCATGAGGTTTTCTCCTTTTTATTATAAATTATTAAACAACTTCAACAGGTGGCAATCCAAGAATATATTTACCACCAGATGGGATAATAGAAACATTATCTAGATTACGCCAACCGTAAGCATTGTCTGTATAGTCAGCGCTTGGGCGATTGATATAATCATAGTAGTCAGCTAACAAGGCACGTCCGCTACGCATAATATCACCACGCAAGAGATCAAGAACTTCCTTAGCATCTTGATAGCGGTCAATTTCCCAAATCTTAATCCGTCCAGGTGAGTTGATTGATTGGACTGAATTTGAGACTTGTTGTTGTGGGTGATATGCGCTAGAATAATTGGTATATGTCTGACGCACATTGTTGTTGTAATAACGTGATGGGTTTGACCATCCTCCGCCATATCCGTTATATCGAGACCGGTCTTCACCATATGCAGCCATGTTTACACCAGTGTTAATCGTATTAACCAAGGTGTCTTTAATAGCAGGCATAATGACCTCTCGACCTAAATATGAACCAATAGCACGGATACCATTAGGGCCAAGGATACCCCGAACAAGTCGTGTCATAAGACCAGGTTTCTTTTCTTCAGCAGCACTAGCCGTAGTAACCGCTTTCTTTGGTACACGCTCTACTGTTTCAGTAGTAACTGTCTCTTTGGTCTCTTTCTCGACCATTGCCACATTAGTAGCACGGATATCGCTGTAATCCGTTTTCGTCATATGCTTCTCCTTTTAAAAAAAATATGAAAGGTGTTTTCTTGTTTCCTGCCGGAATCGAACCGACGCTTCGATATTAACGTGTGCTCCCATAGTACACCAAGTAATCCAAGATACCCTTTCTATATAGTGGAATGTAAAATTTTTATAATTGGTATCCAACAAGTACTACGCTAAGCATTCCATCTTGTAATTCGGAAGCTAATGTTTCGTAGTGAGTAACCTTGAACGGCATACCTTCAACTGATGCAAAATCATTTGTCGAACCTAGGTCTAACAACATGTCTGTTGATTGCATAGGCTCAAGCGGGTCAACAGTTAGAACAACATCAACTCGGTCTGAGTCTTTATGTGGTAGTCGTTCTAATTTGTATGGGTATTTATCTAAATATGTTTTCTTCATCTTATCCTCCTCAAAAAAAAGATAAGAGCAGGGAATTTAATCCCTAACTCTTATTCTTCAGAATTTACATCTAAAACGACTTCTTCTACATCTTCAGCAATATCAGTTACTGCTTCTGGTAATTCGAATTCAGCAGGCATACCGGCCTGGTAGACCTTCTTCCCGAAGAAGATTACTGCTCCAGCAGCCGCAACTGCACCACCGATAAGTAAAGCATGATCCTTAGTCCAGCCCCATAGGCTTTTCTTTGGTTGTGCTTCATTATCGACAGTAACAGCAGGTGCTGTTTCAATAACTTCTTTGGTAGTGTCTACGACCGCATCCTTTGCTTCTTCAACAACTTCAACAACAGTTTCTTTAATTTCTTTAGACATATTAATGTCCTCCTTTATTATTTATTCTATATAGTGGGATGTAAAATTTTTATTTAAATGGGATATTGAAACACCATTTCTTTCGGGTGTTCGAATACCAATAGCGCGGGCGAACTAATTTATTCGCAATTCGTGGGTCTTTGAGATATAACTCAAATAGATGGTCGGCAATACTTTCCATAACATCTAGATCGTCTTCAATATGACTTTCCATTGAGATTGGGTTGATGTGTAGGACAATACCGCTTGCATCTTGATTGTAATATGTGATGTGACTGCGGTAGATAGCATTGACTAAAATAAGGTTATTAGGGTAGATTACAATTTCATTATGCATTAACGTTTTCCTTTCTCGATATACAGAATATCACCTTTTACCATTGCACCAAAAACAATATTCTGTTCAAGCTCAGTTACCTGAACATAGAGAATATCACCAACGAGGATGTTTGGTCGTTTATGTACGTCATACATATTGAATTGGCCATAGGTTTCTCCAGGAGCACCTTTGACTTTGACCTTGCCTAAGAAGGCATATTTATCGTTGTTTTGATCGTAACTTTCAAGCGTACTCTCAGTGATCTCCCATCGGATAATCTTACCTTCCCAATCTTCATCAGTTTTTAGTTGATGAAGGTCGGTTATTGTCACAATATCAGCCTTAGGAGCTTTAGGTGAAAAGTACCAGTAACCAACTCCCGCACTAATTACAGCAATGATTATAGCAAAAATGATAGTGATTTTAACTTTCATGATAATTCTCCTTTATAATAAATCACGAATAATATCAACAGTGTTTCTTAGGCATTCTTCAATATAATGTTTATGGTCTGCTGCAAGGTTATAGAATGAGCGGTTGTAATAATGTTCTCCATACTCTTGAGTACACCATTCTGCCCACTCCTCTGCTGTTTCTGACCATGCGTATGTGGTTAAGTTAGTGCCAACAATGAATTCAACAACAAAATGACGAATAAACTCATCGTCTTGCATAGCCATAATCTTTTGACGTCGTCTATCTTCAAACTTCATGTTATGCGATTTCTCCTCCAGTGCACGATTTTCACCTTTCATATTATGGTTAATATAGACAAGGTTGTAGAACGATTGCTCGAAATATGCTCGTTTGGCTAGTAGGATATCCTCATAAGCCCGTTGTTCATCTTCCGGTAGATCCTCTAATACAATATCTGTACAGTTGCGGAAATCAACATCAGTAGGCCCAAGGTCATATGTTTGAATAGCTATCTGCATCTTAGATAGAATATCGTTAACTGTATTCTTAGAAAGATACATCGATACACCTACTTTGAAATAAGCGTAATAGATCTTACGAAGATCCTCCTTGTAGTAATTAACAATATCTGAGGTTTTGACGTTACCGATTTCAGGATAGTCGGTTAGTAGCATAATGAGGAACATCTCAAAGTCTTCATCGTTTTCTTCTAGGTGGTTGTTAACCATAGTGAAGACAATTGCTTCAAAGAAGGCTTTTCGGAATTCGTCAGTGAAATAGTTCTCATAGTAAATATATTCCTTTTGAGACATATATACCTCCAAAAAAAAAAAAGAGAGTGGTATACACTCTCAAATTATATTAATATGGTTTCTTAATCAAGGACTTTGCGCTCGATGTGAATAGCCCATCTTCAGCTTCATAATCCCGGATGATTAGAATACCCGTAACACTTGCGAGGGCGCCACCAATTGTGGTAATGAGTGCTGCTTTGACTGCTGGCTCCATTTTCTTTCGACCTTGCATCTTTCTGACCTGTACGTCAGATAGAGACTTAGTCAAAATATCAATTTCAACCAACGCGTCATTGTACTCATCGCTTCCAATTTCAGCGTTCGCAAGCGTAGTATTCAACTCCGCTAATTTAGCTTCGATAGTTTCTCCAATTTGAGACGAAGCATCCTTCTTAAAAAATTTATTAAATAACTTCATAGTTATTACCTCTCTTTCTATATAGTGGGCTGTAAAAATTTAAAAAAAAAATAAAAGCCTGGAAATAATCCAGACTAATATTCTTTCTTGAGCTTGGTTAGTACCATTCTCGTGACTTCTAATCGTTTGTTTTGGGCTGCAGCGTCCTGCTTCAAGTAGCCCTTCTTGATTAGACCTTTGATATAGTCTTCCTCAAGAACAGCGTATGCAGCAAGCGCATAAAAACCAATAAAACGTAGCAATCTTCTAAACATGATATTACCTCTCTTTCTAATAAGTAGAGTGTAAAAATTAGTATACTTGTGGGATACGAACGATAAAGTAATCATTAGCCAAACCATTAGGATCATCGTTTTCAATAAGAGCGATATATCCGTAATCTTCTTTTAGGATTTTTATCAATCGATTAAGTACCATATCATGGTATTTATCTGGTATACCATCTTGTTCAAAGATGCGGGTAAGACGACCCTTAGATATTCGAACACCCATATTCGAATCATCATTAGTCGTAATTTTATCGAAACCTCTTTGTATCATAGAGAAAATGTTCGAAAAGCTATAATTTTTGACTACATCATTATATCTACTAGTTATAGCACTTCGATTTTGTTTAGCGTTCAATAACATTTTTGTTTCATTAGACATATCTATTTGTCCTCCTTTAACTTGATAACTAGGTCGTATTTTTCTTTAAGGTGACGGTATTCGTCATAATAATATGTAGCAGCCTTATCTCGAACTTCCCAGCGCTTCTTAAACATATCACGTTCTTGTATTGCCTTGGTATATTCAGAGTCTTTAAAGACATACCGAACCTGCATAATCGTAAGTAGAATTACAGAAAATATCAAGGTTAGAATGGTTGTGATAACTGCGCTATGTTTTGTTGTGTATTCGTCTTTTTCAGTTCGTTTCATATATACTCCTTTTGAAAAAAAAGAGAAGCCGAGTATTTAACTCAGCTCCTGCTTCTAGAATTTTACTTCAATTGATGTTACAATTGACTCATCGTCAACCATTGGAACTGCAGAATAATGCAGATCTTCGATGATTGTCCGCAAGATCAAGTCTACATTCTCCTGAATAGCTAATTCAGGCAAATCCAATTTCCCGGCAATATTATTTGCTAAAATATATACCGGAGATGTTGGGTGTGCCATATAGCGATCCACGATCATATCCTCAATAATATTCGGATCGATCTTCTTTTTCATCTCATCTCTTAATTCCATTTTTAGTGTTTCGATTTTAGTCATTATAAAATCCTCCTTAAATTTATTCTATATAGTAGAATGTAAAAATTTTAAAACAACCAGTCAATTAAAAATATAGCTAGTAAGGTTTCCCAGAACCCCATATCACGTTCTTCTTTCTTAGCCATCTTGTTTCTCCTTTCAAAAAAAAAAAGGAACTTGGTAGTTCCGTTCTAACATTATTTTTTACGTCCAAATAGTGTCAGAATGAAATTTCCAATTCCTCTTCCGATAGAATAGATTGCCCATCCGAACAATCCAATTGTTACTAATAAAAACCATAGTAATTCCATTTTTTATTCCTCCTTAGTTATATCTATTCTATATAGTAGAGTGTAAAAATTTGAATAAAAAAAGAAGGAGGGTTGTACCTCCTAATGATTAAAGCGGACTCATACGAGACATCATGAGTAGTCGTGCATCTAATTGTTGCTCTTCTGGCAACTCAGAAAACAGACGTGCTCCGATGACTTGAAGTTCTACTTTGTCATTAGGGGTCATCCCTAACTCCTTTTCAGCTTTCAATCCGTAATAAGTAATCATATGTCCAGTAATTAGATTTGGATATTTGATGAATTTCTCCATCCAATCATATTGTTTAGTTACTAGTTCTCGTGCTTTTCGAGTCATGCGTGAACCAAAATATTCCCACATAGCATCCATTACACAATTTTTAGTATACATACCCATTTTGCATTGGAATAGTAAATCTTCCTCAGAAATCCAAGTTTCTTTATTAACGTAATATTTCATAATTATTTACCTCTTTTCTTTCTATATAGAAAGATGTAGATTTTTGAAAAAAAAATGAGCGTTGTAAGTTTTACCCTATCAACGCCCTAATAAGCTATGTACCAGGCTCATTAAATTTTTCACCGTACCATTCACCGGTTATATCACCCATAGCAATCCAACCGACAATACCGTTATGGTTAATCTTAGCCCAGTGCCAATCACATTGGGTTATAGTCTCCAATACTTTGTATTTACGATTGATATCGCATACACCTAGAGACTCGCTTGTCCTAGTAGGTTCTTTCCTAATATGTATTGCTACCTTTGGCATAAAATGAGTCGGTTTCCAATATGCATCTTCGTATTCAGCAATCTTACGATTTAAAGCATCCATAGGGGCTCTCATAGACCCAGCTCCATCTCCTGGTCGCAATACTCCAAATATTCGTATAAATACTGGTGCGTTTGTCGTCCATACATAATGAACCAGGTCTCGGCCTCTAGATTCTTTATATACTGTTCTGAGATTTGATAATTTTTCCTCATTCTCAATATATATTATTTCGTTTTGATCACCGTTATAAAAATACACCTTACGAGGATCCCAACCATGCAAATACGGTTGCCCAGGGTCTCTACCCTCAATACGGAATGTAAAGCATATACTCATAGTAACACCGCCTAGTATCTAGATAGCGCTCTTTTAGTATTAGGGTCTTCTGCTGTTGGTCTAACAACTCCAAATATACGATGATATACCGGTGCAGAGGTGTTCCATTCATAGTGTTTTAAGCTTCGTCCATGAGTGTCTTGATAAATAGCTCGAAGATATTTCAATTCTTCTAGATTGTGGATTGGTTGCACTACGTTGATCGCGCCATTATAATAATAAATAGTTTGCCCATTCCAACCATTTGCGTCTTCTCCACCAATCATAAATGTAAAATCCATAGTTTCTCCTTCTCCGGACCCTCCTCCGCTGTTTCCACCAGTAGAACCTAGTCCATCAGAGTAAGGCGGATAAATAAATCCAATAATGTTTTCTGTTGGGTCCCCTAGTCGTCTTACGCGATACCGTGCAGGACCTCCGAAACCGCCATCGACATTCTGTTCGACAGTTTGGAAATTACCATTAGCATCAGGTTCATTTACTACTATACCAGTATGCCCATACCCGTGGAAAGAGACCCGCATACAGAATATAGCGCCGGCATGAGGTAGTTCTCCACCACCAGTTGTACGCCAACCTAGACCTTGTCCTGCTTTAAGCATATCGATACCGTTACCCCACATAGCACGCCCAAAGAATTTCTGAGCGACCATGTTAGGGAGGTCGACACATTGCATACCATAGGCACCATCTGCATCAACCCCTATACCACGGTCGGCAAGACTACGGACCCAAGTCAATACTTCAGATCGGGTCGCCATATAGCCCTCCTAGAATATTATTTTCCGTCGTCTTCGTTAGCTTGAGCTTCGTTATAACGTTTAGTAGAGATCATCAATACAGAACCTGCGAAAGTCGCAAAGAGCCCGATTGTAGCAGTGATCTTAGTTGCATCAAACCCGTACAAGACACCAAGCCCTGCAATAAGAGTTACAAGGGCAGGTACTACGTTGAGTAAGATGAATTTAGCAGCGTTATATTGTTCGTTTGTTAATGGTTTCATATGTTTATTTATCTCCTAGTTTTATTTAATTGATCGGACGATTACTTTGATCTCGTCAACATCTTCCTTTACCGATTTTAAACCTTCATTCATATAGTCCATACGGTCAACTAATGCTCGAATGATCTTTTGTTCCTCCTCGTACTTATCGAGTCGGTAAGAAACACTATCCAGGTTCTTATCCTGGTGTTTGTTAGATACTTCAAGCTCAGTCAAGCGATGTTCTAAATCTCCTGTCCGGTTCTTTGCTGAAATATAGAATGTGGCACCGCTGATTACGATAGGGAAGACTACCGTAAGAACCCAGTGCATTAGCTCTCTTTCTTGCATGTTCCTCCTCTAATCAATCCGTGGCATTACTACACTAATAACCCCTTGTTGGAGCATCTCTTCCAACTTCTGGCCTTTATATGTGTAACCTTCACCAGATTGCATTGCAAAGGTGAACAATGTTAATGTATCCTTAGGCCATTTGGTATTTGTAGCGTATGGATAAGGCATAACTACTACATCACCGTTATTATAGCGCTTACCGTTAACAAGCGGTTTAGCTACAGATGCAATACGACGATATGCTGGCAAATTCATACTACCTTGGATAGATACGGCAAACGCAACAAGCACAGCCATAGCATCATCCATAGAGTCAAGTTTCTCATCGACTTTTTCAAATCGCTCATTCTCAGCCTTCTTAGGGAAGTTGATATCGTAATGTTTCTGCATTGCTAGTTTGTATAGCTCCGCGTTACTTAAATCAATAGCTGCTTCCTCAAGGAATACATGAACTACCGAATTGTTGTCATCGACAAGGATAACATGGGTTTGCTTGTTATTAGTCGGATCATAATCCAATGATTTAGATTTAAATTCTAGTTTAGACACTTAAATCCTCCCTTTCTTATTTATAGTTATATGGTGGGTACCTTATTTAGTTGGGAACGGGTCTGTTGTAATATAGGTTATAGACCCTGAATATACAGCCGCCTTCGTAATACCTGTAGTTATCCGTATTGCTCCATCTGGATAGAGATAATACATAGCATTCCCTAAGAAATTAGCCGATTCATTCAGTGTTAATATCATAGTAGCCATGCTAGTTGGTCTGAAGCCTACAGGTATAGTTTCAGGACACAGGAAGTTTTCAACTCTCTGCGTGATTGTCTTGATCGATCTAGTTATATGAATAGTAACCAAGTCACCGCTTCTTGTAATCGTTGCTGGTAACTTATAAGGTATATTATCAGTAAAGTTCTTATGGATAAACTTAGGTGGCTCCGGCTCTGGTACAGGTATGTCTGCCTTACATACATACGTCTGTTCCCAGTCAGACCAGTTATTACCCCAGTCTCGCCATCGAACCCAGGTATTCAGCCTGTCGTCCATGAACCTCTGGAAGAGCTCCCGGTGGTTTAAGGCGTATACCTCAAGCATACCATGCTTCTTAGTATCAGGCCCGTTTTTTGCGCCGTGGTCTTTTCCATACACCATGTATATTCCAGTTTCAGTAAAGGTGTTGAAATCTTTCCTAGACAATCGAACATCTTGAATTTGCCCTTCTGTAGATGTAAGCGGGTACTGTTGAATAGGTTTGCCTGCAATACGGATACCACCTGAATACAGAAATCCAGAATTATACACATCCCCAGCAACGTCTAATGTGCCACGTTCCCGTATCTTACCAATACCAACCCCTGTCTGGTCCATAGACATAACCACAGATCTTGTAGGTACTTCAACCCTAAATTCAGAACTAGTGAATTTATCACGTACAGTTCCTATGATTACGTATGATGTACCGGCGTCAAATGTCCCTGCTAGGTTTGCGGCTGAATTCGTGATTTGAGATGTATTGTTAAAGGTAGCACTTGCGGGCCCTTTATTCTCAGTAAAAGTAGATGACCCAAAAGGAGCTACTTTAAAAGATACCTCCATGGTGTTTCTCTGATTACCATTAAGGGGAAGTGGTGCAATCTTAATATTACGAATAACTTGTATCTGTTCGCCGTTTGCGCCTACACGTTTCGCTTCAAAACTTATCTGAGGTAGAAAATAATCTAGAAACGTAACGTTAGTAGTTCTTGCTATACTAGTCCTACCGCGACTATCGGTAACCTTTGCTTCAACTACAGCAGGACCCACCATATTAACATTCCCTATGATACCGTTTTTATCATACGTAGAATAAGGTTTACCTATAATAGTAGCAGAATAACCTGTTATAGTAGACCCGTATGCTCCAACTGCTCCATTGAAATTTGTCTTTACGTTCGATAACACCGAGACAAAGGTATTAGGACCAAGAATGTTCGATACGGGTTGATTTGCATCACTAACAGTGACGCTAGAGAGTGTAGGTTTTACTGATTCAGGGACAGACAAAGTTATATTTTTTTTATCCCGACCTACTTCTTTGTTATTATGGTATGTTATATACGTTATAGTACCAATCCCTTTATCCGCAGTAGGAATCTGGCTACATAATTCTAAAGGTGGGGTCCAATTATAAGATGATACAAATCTTGTAGACCCAGTTATAGACTGATACCAGTTACCAAAATGTACCATAGCACTATGGGTATATGAACTATCATTTCTATCAACAGATATTGTTACTGGGCTACCAATCGTACCTGATATGGTATTACCCGTGCTACCTTTAGAAATATCTTTAAGTTTAATAGACATGCTAGCCCTAGCGGTACCCCATCCTCCAGCGTTAAGTACATATTCACAAGAAATATTTACCGTTTTTGTACCGTCGGAATTATGTTTAATTAGATAGTCCTTACCGAAAATAAGTCGTTTCTGATTTTTACCAAGTACAGGGTCTATATCATAGTGTTCTTCTTTACCGTCAATGTTTAACCAAAGACGTTTAGCACCATTACCAGGATATACTTCACCGCCACCTACCGCGATTAAACGAGCTTGTACGTTAACAAGAGTAGCATTTTGCTCGGGCTTTGCCGCTTGCCAATCTGAAAATAACTCTAGCTGAAGATATGGACCCCATTCGCCAGAGAAATTTACAACTACCATATATTAGTTACCTCCTACATATATTGTTAAATTTCTATCTGGGTTTGAAGTATCTTGCATTGTTACAAATCTACCTATACGAAGTGATTTAACAAACACACCGTTGTCGATCTGCAACACACCTTGTGAAATAGAGGCCACCTCTTTACCACCAGATATAAAAGAAATACGATCTGTTGAAACTAGTACATTTGATGAGCCATCCTTCTGACCTACGATAATACCTTCCTCAGATTGTGACATATAAGTATTGACAAACTCTGTCATAATCTTAAGTTCACCAACTTTGTTTTGTAACTCAGAAATACGCTCACTAGCTCTGATAACCGCAGCCTCAGCTTCTTTACGTCCAGCCTCTTCAATAGCGGTTAAGTTTCGAACCTGGTTAACCCATTCATCAACGATTTCTTGAGAAGCTTTAGCCTCTAACTCTGCTTTGAGTAAAGCGTTACGTTCGGAAAGTTGGTTAATCTGTTCTTGTGTTAAAACTTGGTCGGCTTTTGAAGATATTGCAGTATCGATATCTTCTTGTGCTAAAGAGTAGTCAGTAACTGTATTACCAACTTCTACTTTTATACCTGTTATCCAGGCAGTACCCGTCTTAGTATTTTCTAAAACAAATCGTAGGTTGGTTTTTATCTCATCATAATTCGGATCCGAACCAAAGTCGTATGTTCTTTCAATACGTGTCCAGTCAGATGTTCCTAAAAATCCGAACATACCAGGCCATTCTGGTGAAGATATTTTTCCAGTTTTAGAACTACGTCTAAGTAATCCGCTTGATTTAAAACAGTTGAACCTATCCCAAGAATTTTTACCTTGTGCGACATTCTCGTATTTAACCCAAGCGGTCATTGTGAGCTTGGTATAAACTCTACTTGTGAACTCAGGCGCAATCTTAAAATCTAAAGCGTTGTTGGTGTTACCAGACTCTATACGATAACACTCAGTCTGACCGGTAATATGGTTCTCTGGAAGTCTCTCTATAGCAGCATAGCCTGTAGTTTTATTTTTAATCCATAAGTTTCGTCCGCCAATAACTAGGTCTCCACTTAAAGATACCCACTTATATCGGCTAGGATCACTACTATCAGCTTGCGTATAGTCCGTATATGTACCAATATACTTTTTAGCATAGGTCTGAGCAAGACTAAAATCTAAACGACCATCCGAAGAGTTAGCATAAGCAAAGTGAACATATGGAGTTTGTCCGTTAGCACCGGGTGGCCCGGGGACCCCTTGTTCACCATCGGCACCTTTCCATTTTGTCCAACGATACATTAATGGGTCGGTACTATCTGTTGAATTAAAATCCTGATACATACCGATATATGCCTTATTTGTATCAGTCTGACTAAAACCATTACCATAGGCATTATCCGCATATGCGATGTGTGTATATTGTGTCTTACCGTCTACACCAGGAATACCAGGAATACCCTGATCACCTTTAGGACCTTGCAGACCTTGAATACCCTGAGGGCCGGGAGCACCGTCTTCCCCTTTTATACGTGACCATTTGTATTTTGTAGGATCTGTACTATCAGCTTGGGTAAAATCGGTATAGGTACCCATATATTTTTTATCAGGGTTTCCTAGTACCGTAAAGCCAGTCCTACCATCTTCAGAGTCCGCATAAGCAAAGTGGACATACGGAGTACGACCATCAGCACCGGGCTTACCAGGAACACCATTAGCACCATCAGCACCTTTAACCTTCTGCCAAGTATATCTTGCAGGGTCTGTCGAGTCCGCTTCTGTATAGTCAGTATATGTCCCCATATATAACTTATTCGAAACATCCGCTTTAATCTTAGTTGGTTCTGAGTCGATATCTCCTACACCAGGCGCTTGTATTTCGGTTGTCGTAAAGCCAGTTCTACCGTCTGCTGAGTCCGCATAAGCAAAGTGAACATATGGTGTACGCCCATCAGCTCCGGGCTTACCAGGCACACCATTAGCACCATCAGCACCTAGCCACTTAGACCAAGTATAGTCTTCAGGTCGGTCACTTCCGGCGAAATTGAAATCTTGGTAAATACCAATATAAGGAAGATTACGACCTTGTTCGGGATCTTTTGTGAATACATTATATGTCGTCTTATTACTTTTCGGATCTGTAAAGATCTGATTACACCAAGCAAGGTGTGTATACTGGGTTCTACCATCATTTAAATCGACAATGGTAATCTGACCCGTTGAAAGTAAACCCATTACGCACCTCCTTCCTTGTCTTCTGGCGATAACGAGTAGTCTGTCGCAACTGCACCCTCTTCGACTTTAACCCCAGTAATCCAGGCAGTACCTGATTGAGTGTCCTCAAGCATGAACCTGAGATCCATTTTCAACTCATCATACTCGGTATTACTGCCGTAGTCATAAGTTACTTCGATACGCTTCCAATCAGAAGATCCCTCGAATGTAAAATGCCCAGGGTAATCAATAGGCGCTGCTTCATTTGTCTTGGAGTTACGTCTTTCCAATGGGACTGATTTAAAACAGTTAAATCCTTGCCAAGGGTTTGGACCCTTTTTAACATTCTCATATTTAACCCAAGCTGACATTGTGAGTTTTGTATAGAGGCGTTTAGTGAAGTCTGGAGCAATATTGAATTTTAGATTATTCTTCGGCCAGCCCGTCTCTATTCGATAACACTCTGTCTGACCAGTAATATGGTTTTCAGGGAGTTTCTCAATAGCGGCGTAACCTTCACATTTAGAATTTACCCATAAGTTCCGACCAATGACTTTGGTATTACCGACCGTATCATCCTGTTTAGGTTTAGTAGGGTTGGTAGTATTGGCCTCGTCTTTAGTTGTAATTGCGACAGAGAATGTTGCTCTATCTGCGACATCAATATGAGTAACACCAACACTCTTCCTTCTGGCCTCAGGACGTTGACTCCATGCCTCATCAACTTCACCGTTACCATTAACCTTCGTCCAAATATAGTTAAAAGCAGCACCCCTTGTGTCTATCTCAACATCGTCTCTAAATAATTTAGCAGTTAAGACAGTTTCAATAACGCCGTTCTTAAACACATCACCGTTACTAGACTCAATAGTTGTGAGTATAGGAGACACACCGTCGTTTACAGTTGCAATGGTGATATCCTGAAACTCAACCATCTGTCCTTGAACCCAAGCTTGAATTGTAATAAGGGCGTTACCACTAGTCCCGACATTGGAACGAGAGACTCTAAACTTTGTTCCGCTACCAGCAAGATTGTTATCTATAAAGTAGCTAAAGTCAACGTCGGTAACTTCACTTTTACCTTTATATAAAGTTGGAATCAACTCGCAACTATCAGTCACTTCACGGAACATTGTCGGTCCTGTTGTTTTTACAGTCATTTTGAAAGGTTGTGCCTCGTTAATCATACGAGACATTGTATTCATCAAAGTCGAATTGTTAGTAGGACGAACAGCAACAACATTTGATAATGTAAGTCTCGTCTTACTAGGGTCTGTCGAACATCGAACCATTTCAACAACACGAGCTCTAATAAGGAGCCCTCCAACAAAGTTCTCATCCGTCATAAATATAACATCGCCGATCTTAATATCATAGCGTTGTAATACCATAGCGGAATTCAGACTAATTTCCCATGTGGTTATAGGATACATGTAGTTACGAAGCATCTTGACACCGTAAGCCCAAGCTTCCTCTGATGTTGTAAACTCTGTTTTAACATCGCGAACGATCCAAGGGTCACAGTTATCACGTTTATTAACTGAAGGATAAAGTTTGGCTGAGATGGGCGCGTAGATTGTATGTGATCCACGATTAACATACATCTCAACATGTTTTCCATCTGGAGCTTTAATATCACGAGAGTTAGGGAATGTGATATACGCCCCGTCTTTATTACGCATCCGAATAGCAGAGAATAAATTAGTCTTATCTTCTTTTTTGACGACAGACGCTACATCTCTACCCATCTGCAGACGAATATCTGTACGAACTCTACCTAAACCAGGTTCGTGGTCTTTTGCTGTATTGCGGGATTTATAAACATTGAGTACATATTTATCAATCTGTCCGCCAGTGGTAAGTTTGGTTATAATCTCCATCTCACCATCAAACGCCTCGACTAGTTTAAGAATTCGAGCCAAACAAGTATCATCATCAGATTCAAATTTAAGGGTTTGCTTAGTTTTACGGATCTCGCAAATACCTAATTCAATACGAGTAAATTTAAATAAACTCATAGCCTCGATATACTCTAAGAATGTTTTAGCATCCTTACTCTCATATGCAACCACTTTTTCATTAAGTAATTCTAGGTTGGTAGTTACACATTCTAGAGTAATAGTATAGTCGGTCTCTTTACGTGTCATTACGTTAAATACATAATCAACATCATCTTCATGAAATGAAATATATGATTCCGTAGTGAGATTAGCTATACGTTCATTAAGAACTCCATTTGAATATTTATCAACAGTAAAAGTAAAGGTGGCCGAACCCTTACCGCAGTATTGATGGAACTCTTCATCATAATATTTCAGAGAACCAGGCACGTCATTGTTAATATGGTCAACAATGTTCATTGCGTTATCATGAACCGCTAACTGCCATCCAGGTTTTACATTCATTTTGAAGTTTCGCCCTCCTTTCTTATAACCATGCTTCTTCCCACTCTACGGTAACCTCAGGGGCTGTAGAAACAAAACCTGAAGAATGTACTTCAAGTTTCGACTCCCCGGGTGGGATTGAAAAATATCGGGAACCGTTTACTAGATCCCCTTCTGCTCCGACACCCTGGCTTGATGCCTCTGGATCGGAGATGTATGATATCCTACCCTCATACATATCGACGACGATCTCACTACCGGCATTATATTTATTAGGTACCAGATCATATCGTTGTACGTTCGTCTTCTGGAACTTAAGTGATTGAATACACAAGGTATCCAAATGACCGACACCCGGTCTTTCATTTCTAAGACGGCCGTAAAGAATCCATATCTTAGTACATTCCAAGTTCTCCTTGGCAGCATCAACAACTGTTTTCGGTATCCCGTTATAAGTGTATGTGAACTTAGCCCCATCCTTAATAACATAAGCATTACCTGTTCTGCTATTGAAAGCAGGGTTAGGTCGTTGTTGACCTGGCTCATTGTTATTAGATCCAAACTCATTATCTTCACGAGGTTGCATATGGATATCTTTAGTAGTAAAGTACTGTACGGTCCTATCGCTATCAGTTGTCCATTTATCCAAGGCATATGCGCAGATAAGTTGGTCGTTATCGTCCATGAACATAATTGCTAACAGACCGGTTTGACCAATCTTAGATGCCCAAAGTTTTAGGTTGAAATCACAACGGAAGTTCTTAGCACCTTTTACATTGTTACTATCTGCCGGTAGCTTGTATTCATATACAGCACACCCCCAGTCTTGCCCGATACCCTTAGAACCAGTACGAGTCCAGTGTAGTCCAGGACAAGGATAACCAACACCTCCTGGTGCTTTTGGAGCCCAATCGAGGGTTAGATCACTAATCTCGGCATGATTAGCAACGGATAAAGGAGATTGCGAACTAAGCTTACCACCAATATTGACTCCTTTACGCCATCCGGCTGAATCATTAGGTGTAAGGTTAAGTAATAGTTGGGATTGGTCGTAAGATCCTGATGCAGTTACAGCACCATCTCTTCCGGCCGCACTTGTCCCAATCTCCATAATACCATTTCTATTAACAATACCAATCCATCCGTTAGTACCTTTATTCTTAATTCTAATGCGAGGATAAGCTGGTGCACTTCCTGCATTATTTAAAGTCATTTTGACAATATTCCCTTCTTTAGTAAGAGAACCGATATCGGGAGAGTTAGTATTCGACGTCAACACCTTTGTAAGCTCGGAATGAAGTAATCCATCCGGGACTTCAAATGAAATAGACACCGTAGCCTGACTCTTTTGTAAATCCTCACTAAACTTTGGTTGACCTGATGTTACGGCAAGGTAGTATTTACCATCCTGATCATCAAACTGTAATTTCTTTGGGCCATTAGGACAGTCAAGAGCCCTAGCTAATTTCGTACGAAGCGATAATATCTCAGCAGGGCTACCTGTTTTATGTCCTTCAATGGTAATATCATAAGAAGTTCTTCTACCAGAAACCCATGTCTTACCAAAACGGCCAGTGCCGGCAGAATATGTATGTTCTTGACCAGCACCAGCATTACGTTCAACCTTAGTTATAGCATCGAAGAGTTTACCAATATCAACAGCATCGGTTCCTTCACCAAAGATTATGGAGAAATAAGATTCATCTCTCATAGTCTCGGTAACACTCCATCTAACATATTTAATCGATCATTATATGATCTTTGTGCATCTGCCATACCTGGGGCAAGCGCACGGTTTACCAAATCTTTATCCAAGTATATTGGATTGACTTGGCCTTGAGCAAGTAAATCATTACCTGCAGATGTATAATCGTTAAGTGTCTCAAGTTTTGAGTCAAGACGGTTTAGACCAGCAACAACAGATGCGATATCTGCACGATTAGATGCTAGACTATTTGTGGTAGGGTTAAGTGAACCATAGTCAACACCAATAGTATTTAGGTTAAGGGATCCGTTTCCTGTCCATGAATATCCAGAAAGGTTAGACATGTCTAATACAGGTTTGATGGTTGGTGAAAGCTCCATGTTCTCATCAAGATATCCATTCATACCTACGATAGCATCATGCACATAAGACATAACCCCATTCATAGATGATGACACAAATCCCATTGATGTAGTTGATCCCAAACCAGTCGCAAATTCTTTTACGATAGCTTTACCTGATCTAGCGACAGCACGCCATCCATCCCCAGAGAAAGGTCCTTCTTTCGCAGGAGAGTGTGGGAATAGTCGACTTACAGCAGACATTACTCTAGATGCTGCACCCGATACTAAAGACATAACGCTAGGAGCGTTCAATCCCCCCGCGAACGATCTAGTAATCGCCATACCTGAACCTGTAGCATCGAAACTTAATTGGCCAGTTGCTGCATCACGCACTTGTCCTGCATTTCCAGCAGCAGTACCTTTGCCACCAATAATACCGCCGTTATATCCGGCCATACCTTCTTGTCCAATAGGTCCGCCATTAAATCCAAGATTAGTGGTTACACTCTTAGATGTGTTCTTAGCAGAGCCCGCAGCGTTCTTACCGCCTTTATCGATAGCACCAACATATTGGTCCATAGTAGACATTGCGGGAGGTACTGATCCGGATACATCCAAACCTTTTACGACACCCTTACCTGTCTCATCGGCTTTTGTAAGAGCTGATGATTTTATCTGATCTAGTTTTGAATTAACTTGTTCTCCAACTTTACCAGTAGCATCTCCAGCAGGAGGGGCGGCATCTTCAATTTTCTTGATATATGCTTGCCATTGCTCCTCTGAAACTTTCGAGAAGTCACCCTTAGCTAATGCAGCAATAATTTCAGGAGGGATTTTTCCAGATTTGATTGCGGCAAGAGCTTTAACTTCATCTAGTTTGCCACCTAAGTGGGTGTCTAAATTAAGAAGGGCCAAAGCCACAACTTCTTGGTCAAACCCTTGTCCATTGTTACTCAAACCGTTAATTACAGCATCGCGAATTTGCTTAGCACGATCACCAGCAGGGGCTTCAGCTTTAGAAATTCCAGCTAAGAATTCTTGCATCTGTTCTTCAGACATTTCTGAGAAGTCACCCTCTGAGAGTTTCTGGATCATCTCTTGACTGATTTCACCAGATTTGATACCTGCGGTAACTTTTGTCATATCCAAATTGCCGCCCATGAACTCATTGAGTTTGGTGAATGCGGATGTCAATGATGTCAAATCGAAACCACCGTCTCCACCAAGCCCATCTTCCAAGGATTTCTTAACTTCTTCAGCACTAGTCTTAACTTTAGGCTTAGCTGTAAGTATGCCGTTGGCATAGTCATATCCGGCCGCCTCAGCGATCTTCTTGACGTCTGTCTCAGACATACCCATTTCAACCATTTTGGCGAAAAGCTTACCAGCCTCTTGAGCACTGACAGATCCTGACTTAAGTCCTCGAATGAACTCGTCAGCACCTTGAATACCCAACTGAGAACAGAAGATCTTGAATTTCTCAAGACCGTCCTGAGATTTACTTGCAAAGGTTATAGCTGATTGAACTTCTGCTTGACCAAGTTTCTCAAGTTGCTTGATAGCAGAATCAACCCCTTCTTTAGCTGTAAGTTCAGCAAATCGTTTTACTTTGTTGATACGATCTTGTTGCCATTTTGAGAATCCGTCAGCCGCATCATAAACCGCTTGCTTGGCGTCTCTCATCTTATCTTCGAAACCTGGTATCCAACTAAATATAGCCCCAAAGCCATCAGCAAGCATACCAATAAGAGCAGCAATAGACTCTGCAATAACTGATGTAATAGCCGCAAAGATTTCCATTACAGATACTACGATAACGTTCTTGTTATTACGAACCCATTGTGCGATTTGGCGCATACCGGACAATACACCATCACAGATCTTAATAATCCATGTAGGGAGAGCGGACAAGATACTATCAATAATCTGACCACCAATCTCGACAACCGCTCCGACCAAGTCATTAGCCGCCCGAGCAATACCTATAACGATACCCTTGATAAACTGTATACCTATCTCAATGATACGAGGCATGTTGGCTTCAACACCTTTAATGGTACCTGTTACGATACCCTCGACCATCTTAGCAACAACCTCAGCTATACTATCTCCGCCTTTAGCAGCTTCTTTAAAGAATTCAGCAAAGTTCTTACCGCCTTCTTTACCTAGTCGAGAAGCAGCTTCAATAAGTCTAGTGATAGAATCGACAAGTTTACTGATGGACTCAATAAAGTAACCTGCAGCAGCGACAACAGCGGCAATACCTGCAGCCATTGCTAAGAATGCAGTTGCGATACCTGTAATACTTGCTATAGCGCCTCCGCCGCCGAATTTACTCATGAGAACACCAATACCAGCGATAGCGCCAAATATTGAGACAAGCGCTACTGATTGCCATAATAAGTCTTTAATTGGAACTGTTGAAAGGATCTTAAGACCTACTGCGGAACCGACAATAGAAGCGACCACAGCACCCATACCTTTGAAGTCTTCAACTTTCAGTCTACCAGCAACTTGACCAACTTTGGCAATTCCATAGAATATACCAACAAGTGATGCAGAAGCTACTAGAATTTCACTCCAGTTCGCATTACCATTAGCAAGGAGGGATAACCCTGCTGCGGCTAAAGTGAGCGACCCTGCGATAACCGCAACGTTCTTAACCCCTTCATCAATACCTCTATCAGCTAAGCCATTAGACTTGATCGTTTGAGATATTGCAGCCATTGCAGCAATAGCAACAGACATAGCACCTAGAGCTAACACCAGAGAATTAGGGTCTTTCATTTGCCCCATATCATTAGCTAACTTGGTTACCATAAACATAATACCCGCCAAACCAGCAAATAACACAGTTGCGTTCTTTGTGAAAGATTGTTTGGTGTTGTCAAGTTTGCTAAAGGTATATGTGATACCGGCAATAACAGCCATAAGTATTGCAACTGCAGCGCCACCTTGCTTAAGGGTTTTGGTATCCATCTCACCAAGTTTCTGTATAGTCTTAGTGATACCCCCTATTGCTTTAGCAACAGTTAGGAATGTCAAGAATGAAGTCATTTTGACGTTTTCCATCTTACTTGTCTGCCAGATAATCATAGTTAGACCACCGATTATCGTAGCTATACCTAGTAGACCTTTTCCAAGAGATCCCATGTCCATTTGTCCAAGTTTCACAACTTCTTTAGCGACTTTCTTAACCGCATAGGCTATACCTATAAAGGTTAGAAGGCTGACTGAGATTTTTCGCATCTCTGAAGCTTTTGTGCCACCCGAACCTTGGAAACGAGTCATTGCTACGGTTATACCGCCTAATATGGTCAGTAATACAGTCGCAGCAATACCACCACGCCATAAAGCTCCAACATCCATACGTCCTAAAATAGAGACTGCTCCTGATACCAAAAATATCGAACCAGCGATACTTAGCATACCGAGCATCATCTTCTTAGCGCCGTCTACTTTATCTTTATCAAACTTACTTGTCGTTATCGATAAGGTTAGGTAGAATGCTTCAAATGCAACTAGGACAGCGGTAAGACCGATGATACCAGTGATAAGTTTATCTTGTGGAATAAACGATAACACTAGGAGTGCTGCAGTAAGCGTACCGATAGCCAAGGCAAAGGCTTTGATATTCTCAAAACGAGCTTTCGCTTTAAAGAACCCGCCTAATTGTGTGAACATACCTTTGGCCGCATCGAATGCCGCTTTACTTCCTTTGGTTAGGGTATCGAAGAATGCACCAAATACCTCCTTGATACCTAATACTTTCTTACGAGTATTCCAAAGGAGCATAATACCACCGACAAGAACAAAGATCTTACCTAATTGAGCTGAGTCTGCTTTTTCTAACGGTTTGAAGGCTTCACCCATTACACCGCTAATCATCTTAAGCAAGTCACCAATGGTACCAAAGATACTACTTGTCTTAGTATTAAGATCTCCGAGTTTATTATCGACGTCACCAATCTTATGACTAAGTACATCAAGTTTACTTACACCGTAGTCATCCGCAGTCATCTCATCGGCACTAGCAGAATGTATTTTAAAGATCTCTTTAAACCCATCCCAAAGCTTCTTAAGTGCTTCCTTGAGTTTCTCAAATACCTTATGGATAGCATCTCCAACAGTTTGGATAGTTGAACCGAATGAGCTGAAATCAAGTTTAGCTCCTGTAAACGCTGATCCAAATACGGATACGAATTGGCGTAGAGCATCACCTAATCGGCTAAAGCTATCTCGCAAACCAGCAGGTAATGATTTAAAGAAATCTCCAAACCAAGGCCCTACATTTGTGCGTAACCAATCCATGGTAGCAGTAAAGCCATGTTTGATACCATCCCCGATTGCTGTCAGAGTTGGCCCTGAGGCAGTTTGCTTAAGTCCCTGCCAGAACCCATTAAACCAGCCTTTGAAAGTATTCAGTGTACCTTTATAGCTACTGAAGTCCATTTTGGAATTCTTAAGTTCGTTACGAATATTACCGAAGGCCTCTTTCATAACCATCCCACCCGCAACGAACGGTGCAAATGCAATACGGAAACCAGAAAGCTCACCAGCCCATTTACGGAAACCGTCAACGGACTTCACAATACCTGGTACCACACCTTCTGAGAAGTTAGCGCGGATTGCTTTTCCGGCATCCCCTAGTGGTTTTGTAATCCCACTTAGGTCAATCTTACCAAAAGTTAAATCTGAGAATTTTTCTTTAAGCCATTTAAGTGCTTCTGTTACTTTATCAATAGCAGGTTTCAAGAAACTCAATGAGAATTTAACCTTCTCAAGTTTATCAGCATAGGCATCAAGTGTAGGCCACTTACGACGAATAACATCTGCGAAACCTTTGAACGAGAATGTAGTAGTTTCTAACCATTTTGACAAATTCTGACTTCCGCTAATCATAGCTCCGAATGGGTTACCCGCAAACGAAGAAAGACCAGCTTTCAAACCAGACAAGTCAGGCATCTTGAATGAGAAACCGCTAAAGGCATTCTTAAGTTGAGGAGGGATTAGTTTATCCCACTTAACAACGCTCATGAACTGTTTCCATGTGAGAATTTCTCTCTTTAGAACACCATCCATAGCATCATTAAGACTAGCCCAGAAGGCCTTGTAGGATACCTTAATACGTCCTGTCTCATTAGCCCAGTTATGTCGAATGTTAAATAGAGCTGTACGGAGACTATGCCCCATACGACCAGCCCAGTGATCCATCTTACCTGTCGCATCGTTGAAATTCGAGAACCCGACAAGGAATTTACCTAGAGCTTTACCAAAGATAGGGAAACGTTGTGTTGCACTACCTACGAAGAAAAGCCACTCGTTGAATTTCCTAGTATTAGTTCCGAGTGCATTACCTAAAGAGGTAAATGGATTGGTAATCTTCGACATAAGACCATGTAGGGATTGTTTTAACCTGTCAATTGACGGGGTCAAGAACTTGATAACTTGCCATAGTTTACTAAACCATGCCACCATCTTATCAAATCCTGCAGGTATCTTGCCAATGAAATTGTTAAACTTCTCTGAGAATGATGCTAGACCGTTATGGATCTTATCCCATAAGGCTGTCCATACATTCCCAATAAATTTAAATATACCACCAAGTTTATCAAATGGTATGATTAGTTGTAAGATCTTTTCAACCATCCGAACCGAAGTATAGAATACTTTGGAGACCATACCAGCAATTAGGATAAGGTCTTTAATAAGATGGTTAGGAATAAGAGCTCCTAGGAATTTCAGCTTAGCGAATACTTCAGCAGAAATCCATTTCAAACTCTGGAAGACCAGAATAAAAATGTTCTTGAATGCTTCTAGTTCAGCTTTACCTAGACGTAACTTGTCAGCAAGCTTACCAATACCATTTGCTAATGCTTCTGCCATTTTAGACCCGGCATTACCACCGAATACATGAGTAAAGGCGTTACCAAATGAACTGAATACACCACCAACACTACCGAAAACAGATTCTAGAACCTTAACGATATTGTTACGTCCACCAAATTCAACAAAAGCCTTGGCAAGTTCTGTAGCTTTATTACCAACAGCACCCATTGCATTAGCAGCAATGTTACCCCACTTAGTCCAGAAGGCAGTTACTTCATCACTACCTGCTTGGCCAATAAGGGTTTCCCAGAAACGAGCCCAGGCAGAAGTAACCTGGTCAGATACGGCCTCGGCAACTTCACCGAATGTGTGAAATTCTGCAGCCATTTTGACCAAAGTCTCATCGTTGGCAAGCTGCTCAAGGGATTTGATTAAGACTTCGTTTGTAAGCCAACCGTCTTTCAATGATGCACGGAAACCTTCCGACATATCAACATTCTGACCTAAAGCCTGCGCAGTTTGAACCAAGATATCCTTGAAACGTTTAGTGGCCATACCGGCATTTTCTACAGACATCCAGTTTTGAGTATTCATCATACCCATTTGCAATGCCTGTTGTACCCCGAATTGGAGTGACCGGTTAAAGCCGTCAGTTGTAGCTCCGGCAGACGCCGCCAAGTTACCCCAACCTTTAAGCGCAGTAGTTGCATCGTTGAGGCCAACCCCGGCATTTACGAACTGAGCCAAGGAGCCGTGCATCTGTTTAACAGAGTATTTGGTTGTCTCAGCATACTTTTGTAATTCATCCAATGAGTTTGTGATGTTACCCATTTCAGATTTACCAAGTGCCGCAACCAACATGTTTACGGAGTTGATCTTTTCTTCAAACTGCCCAAACCCTGCTTTAAGAGGGGCGATTGAATGTAGGATCTTTCCTCCAATATTCTTAGCGATAGCCAAACCTGCCATCGCCGCATTAGCCGCAATGTTACCTAGGGCAACAGAGGCTACAGATTGTAGCAACCCGAATTTCCCAGAAGTGTTTTGAACACCTGTCTGGATTTTACTCATTCCATCCGCAACCCCTTTAGTACCAGAACTAATAGGGCTTACAAAATTGAACATACTGGATACTAGTTTACCTACAGAACCAGTAGTTCCTCCGATAGCAGAGGTAATCTTATCGAATACGCCCAAATATGCATTACCCAGCTTAGGTGCTGAGTTAAACAATCCGGTAATAGCCTGAGATAAGGACTTAGCAGATTTCTCAGTATTTCCGAATAACCCGCTTTTACCATCTGCTGCTTGTTTGAGTCCTTTATCTAAATCTGATAGAGAAGACAGGGACTCTTTTAATCCTTGTTTGAACTGCTCATTATCAATACCTAGTTTGATAAGGCGTTCTTCGATTACCTGTTTACTCAATTATATTCTCCACCTCCCTCAGTATTTCATCTACTACAGAATCTACAATGGGAGTAACAAAATTGTTAGCAGGGACATAACCACCAGTACCAGTACCATGCCCGTTTACAATAAGGACTACCAAGGGTGTACCATCCGAAATCTTATTCGAGTTAGAATAGTACAAAGTATAACCATTTTGATTTTTTTCGACTTCCATGTCCCATGACGAAGCAGTCTTACCTGAACGTGATGGTGTACCATTGATAAGACGTCTAAGTCCCTTATGCCCGATAGATGACATAGAACTTTTGATAGTGGATAAAGTAGAGGCTTTGTTTAAGGCTTTTGATAATCCGGTTTTTACCTTAACGGATGTTACCTTTAGACGCATTCAACTTCTCCTTCTTCATCTGTTCGATTTGTGCTAGACGCTTAGCATTAAGATCTTCATATGTACGAAGAGTCTCAGCTTTAGACATCTTCTTCTTATCAGGGTTATTCAACTCACTAATAACGGCCAACATAGTTAATAGTCTATGTAGGTTCCAGTTTTCACATTCAAAAGGAACTCTCGCATTAGCCATACAGGCATAGATTACTTCAGATGTTTGTATCATGCCGGCTGAAGAGGTATTATCATCACCTCTTTTAGTGATAGTTGTCGCAGTAGGTATATCATTTAGATACAGTCCTAGTTGTGTAACAACATCACTTGTCAAATCATCATAAGTAATATCATCTTGACACATGAGAATAAAATAGTCAAAGAGCTCTGCAGTGGTCTTTTCCTCTCGAGTTAAAAAAGGCTTGCGATATAGAGACTCCCATTCGGCTAAAACTTTTAGTGTATTCTCAAAGTGCAAACGTCGACCCGGTATAGTTATAAATTGGTTGGTTTCCTCGTTATAATACTCCCTATCAGGGGTATCTATTATTAACATACCGACCTCCTACGAGATAAAAATAAAAGAGGGGCGTAAAAAATTACCCCTCATCTATACATTATTTCTTCTTGATTTTAGAAACCTTTTCAGGAACAGTTCCTTTGCTTGGGTTTCCAACAATAGCCGTGAAGAATTTGGCTGTATTACCTTCAGAACCATTATCTTGGTCTTCAGCTACATCTAGCATCATTTGTACAAACAAAGCTGAGTATGCTTCTGAGTTAATAAAGTCTTCCTGAAGTTTCTTATCTTTACGGAAAGTACGTCCGTCTTCTGAGCGTTCACCGTAAGCCTGTTTAAGAATTCCTTCAAGGAAGTCAAAGATCTCGTCAATGTCTTCACGAGCCATTACTTCTTTGATGTAGTCTTCCCAGTCCATCTTAGCACGACCTAGAATACGAACAACTTCGTCATTACGTAAGTGGAACCATAATTCCTCAGTTACTGGTTCACCAGTCAACAAGTTGTCATAAGTTACTGTTCTTGAAATCATTTCTATACTCCTTTAATGTATATGTTTAATCCATTTTGAATTTTTTCGGTACCAGCACGACCTTAGCTGTCCAACCCCTATCCCGTACCGTTAATTAGTTAGTTACCCTGCAACCAATCCAAGAAGAGTGAATACTTCTTCTGGTTTTGGAAGAGTTGGGTCAGCGTCTGCAGATCCATAAAGTTTCTTCTCAAGTTCTGCAAGTTTATCTTTATCAACCAAAGTGCTGTTGATTTCGATGTGTGCAGTTGGTTTCATACCTGGTACTGAAACTGGTACTGTTTCAAAGTCCCAAGAGAACTCAAGAGCATCTGGGCTTTCGTTGATTGTTTGGTATTCTTTACTTGATACACCAGCAGATGCTGAGTAAACAAGGTGAAGAATGTAACCGTAGTCCAAACCTTCAGTATCGTTACCAATACGAGTACGGTATGAAAGACCGAAGTTAGAACGTGCTTGACCAGATACAGTCACACCAGCAAGTTCTTTCTTAGATCCTGATGCATTAGTCATAGGTGAAAGTTTACCTTGACATTTATTCCACTCACTAGGATATGTGTAAGCAGAGATTTGACCTTTGAAACGTTCGTCTGAACGCAAGTTAAGGTATTTCTTGTTGTTTGCGTATTTCGCAGTAGCTTCCGCACCTTCAGGTGATTCAGATACTTTAGTCAAACCGTCCCAAGCAACACCTTTACCGTATTCACCAGTGTTTCCGATAACGTAAAGGACACCGTTGTCAACCCCGTTCTCAAAGAGACGTTTTGTATCCTGATCCCAAACTAATTGTGCCATTTATAGATTTCCTCCAATAATTTAAGCTTCTGAGAATTCACCAAACGCATTGATACGTTGGCCGTTCTCAACATTACCACAAGCAACATAACGTCGCTCACCACTAGTTGCCCCAATATAAGACAACCAACGATAGCCGTCAGCATCCATCCATTGATCGTAAATGAATGTTTGTTCAGGCGTGTATAGATCTACAATTTCCGCAGATAAGTGCGGAGCCTTACGGACGTTAAGTCCAGCAACTTTAACTGTAAAACGAGCAACCTCTTCATGAACTACTACTTCATCAGCAGGAGTCTCAGGTTGAGGAGCAATAACAGGTTCTGGTTGAGGTTCGTCATTGTAAGGTGGATAGAACCATCCGACAATACCCGTAAAGTCACGAGTATGGTATCGAGCCGGGCCTCCAACATAAAGTGAGTCAAAGTTCCCATCGATGTTCTGTTCAATAGTGCTGATAGTGTACCCGTCAGAGTCTTCAATAACAAGACCAGTATGACCATAGTTATGATCAGTAGTGGCCATTACAAAGATAGCCCCTGCACGTGGGTTTACACCAATCGCATCATACACAACTTCGTAACCGTTGTCACGAGCTGAGTCGAGCAAGTCAATAGCATTACCCCATAGGATTTTACCGAAGTAAATCTGAGAAATACTATTTGGCAAATCGACACATTGCGTACCGTATGCTCCGTCAGCATCAGTACCGATACCTTGATCGGCCAATGAACGGGCATAGTTAATTACTTCTTGTACTGTTGCCATTTTCTTCCTTTCTATGCATAGACGACAAATACTTTATGGTATAATCCATTGTATTTATACTCAGTACGAAATGCAGAATGATCAAATAAGTTCATAACTTTCAAGAAAATATCATCGCCTTCCTCTTTGGAAATATATAATACTTTATAAGCGACGTTCGCTGAATAAATCTTGTTATTCGCCTTAAGAATATCAATATCTTCACGAGTAACCACACAAGCAGGATACTTAAGTACGACACTGTCAGGTGGTGTGAAATAGATATTAGGCGTGATATTATCTTTTAGTTTTCTAAGAACTGACTCTCTACTCTTCATACGATCACCTACAATTCATCCCAATGACTATGATCGGTATCAGGAATAGGTGTACCAGGTGATATACCAGGTGAAATTCCTGCACTAGTGGTGCCTTCAGAACTAGGTGCAACCGCATTACTCGTACTATTAGGAGTACATGCACCATTCGTATGCTCTTTAATAAACTTAAGGATATCAAGATACTTCGTACCATCCCAGATTTGAATAATGCCCTCCGAAAGTACTAAAGTACCAGGGGTAGGGTTTTCATCTGACACGTCCTTAACATTAAGTTTATTGAATGCGTCAATTTTCAAATCATTTTGAGATTTTTGAGAAGCTTCCTTGACAATCCGCTCAAGTTCACCTTTTAGTTCAGATAGCTCAATATCATCAATAGTGATAGCGGCTCTAGGAGGATACGGACGAACCTTATCAACCTTATAGATCGTTCCCATATACACAATGTGTGTAATACGGCTCAAGCGATCATCTGGACTATTCGGGAGAAGCGTATCAAATATAAGAGTAGTCTTAGTATTCTGATTGATACTATTACCATCGTCTATGTAAAATGACTTAGAGGTTATGCGAGCCATTAACAAAGGGGAAACGGTATATTTATACCGATAATCCCCAATCGCAACTTCCTCCGGGTCTTTGGAACGGAAGATAACCCTAATTCCAGCTTTTGTCATTATATTACCTTCCTACCTTCCAAGGCTATTCAGCTTTTTTAGGTTTCTTTTGTTTAGGAGCGGTTTCTACATCACCGAGTTTCTTTTCTTCCTCAGTCATAGCGATACCGTTAACTGCTGGATCGTAATCTACAGCTTTAGCACCTACACCTTTAACTTCAGTTGGGTCTGTTTGTACAGTCCAAGTTGGTTTAGTCTTAAGACCAGTAGAATCGAACTTAGTAGCAGTTTCGTCAACTTCAGCTTTACCTGTTACAGTAACAACGATAAATGACTTAGGTGTACGGATAGCACCAGACATACGAGCATGCATCAAGTATTTATGTTGCATGAAGTCGATATCGAAGCTATCAAATGTAGCGATTTCACCGTTCTTAGACATACCGAATTGATAGTCTACAAGGTTACCGATGATGAATGTTCCTTGAGGAAGCGCACGGTATTCAACAACTTCATCACACATGAAGTATGCTGCAATGTTTGCGTTACCAGGTACTTGGTTGTTGTCCATAGATGGAGCATACAAGTAACGACCGTTCTTGTCTTTAAGTGTCTTCAACTTAGCCAAATCAAATGGGTTGATGTAAAGACATGGTTTACCAGAACCTTGGTAAGCAGGGAATGCTTTACTGATCACTTCGTCAACCGCAGTTTCAAATGAAGCAGCAGTTACTTTAATTGTGAACAATGGATCATCTTTGATGATAGGGCGAATATGTTTTTCGCTGATCTTTTCTGGGTTACGTTTACCATCAGAAAGTGTCAAAGGACGTCCGTCAGACAAGAATGCTGCGCGAACGATTTCTTCTTTAAACTTAGCCATTTGAACTTGTTGTACAAAGTTAACAGCTGCAAATCCGCCGTCTTGCAAGTCGATCAAGTCATCATGGTCGATTGTTTCCCGACGAGTAACAGAACCTGGAGTAGTTTCACGGAAGTAAACTTCTTCGATTGAGTCAAGAGTTTGGTTACCTTTAATGTATCCACGAGCACGAGCTTCGTCTTCCGTAAGGTTAGCAAACATATTCTTAACACGAGGAAGTGGAGACTTACCGAATTGTCCCATGATCTTGTCAATGTTAAGTGAACCTGGGTTATAGACATTAACACCGCCAGCATTAGCAGGTTGTGGGAACAATGTTTCCATACCTACCAAACCATGTTGAAGTGAGTCTTCACCTAGGATATCGTTAGCGCGCAATACGCCAGCCAATGATGTAGCATTACCTTGGATAGCGCTATGGAGCAACTTATCAAGTTCTTTTTCTGTTACTTCAGCTTGAGTAGTTCCTTGGAATTGATTGTGTTTCAAAGTTTCTTCTCCTTCAAAGATAGAATGTGCGACAGAGTCGCTAGATTCACCAGCGTCTTCGCTAGTTTCAGATGTTGAGTCAGCTTCAGTAGTTTCGACACTTTCGTCCAAACCGTTAATTTCTAACTCATTTTGAGTTTCTTCGTCACCTTCTGCTTCTTCAGCTTCAAGAGCGTTAGACACATCAGTGATGACACCGTTAACGAGGTTCTCTACTTCTTCGTCAGTAAGTCCCTCTAGAATTTCTTCATATGAACGAGACATTTGTCCCTCCTTTTGTTCTTCCTCTTCCTCTTCCGCATCTGCAGAATGAAGAAGTTCCTGTGTGATACCAGTGAAAATGGTAGCACGGTCGCTTTCGTACTCTTCAGTCCCGTAAGCGCTATGGAGCATAACATGTTCGATAACCGCACCAGGATTAGCACCTTTAAGAACTAGACTTACTTCATAGATTTCGCCATGAATTACATCATTACCGTTCTTACGGATACCTCGGGCCCCGATAGACATAGCGTTAACATCACCATGTTTAAGAAGGACTCGTGTGTCTTGTGCATGTTCGGTATCGTTAAGATAGCCGTAACCGTAGACACCCTGATCACGGTGCTGAAGAATCATATACCCCAACACGTTTGAAGGACTGGAGTAGTCATGTTGCCACACGATAGGAACTTGACCGCCATTGTTTTGGCGAAAGGCATCGTGACGAATCACAACACCGTCGCTACATTGAATGTCGTTCTTAGTAACCCATCCGGCGAAGTCGGGCTTCTTATGCAACTACATTTTCCTCCATAAATTATTATACATCCAAGCGATTACCATACTCATCTACTGGATTGCCGTCAGCATCGACGTACCCACCGTAGCCATCTTCGTAGATTTCTGGCGTTTCTTCTTGGGTTGTACCATTTCTATAACCTCCCATACCAACTAAGTCAGTACCTGTAGAGATGTTCTTATTAAAGAGCATATCTGCGATTTGACTTGGGTGAGGGGCGCGACCAAGCATTGCACGAATTTCATTCGAGGTGAAGATTGCATTTCGAGCAAAGAGGTCTGCCGCAGTACCTAGTTGTTCAACTGGTAACATACGGAATGGGTCACGATAATATTGGATTATCTGACCTTGTGTACGTGCTGTCTTCGTGAGGAACACACGGTTAATACCGTCGACAATCGTCTGTAGAACAGGGTCAACTGCACGATGGTAATATAGATTTAATTCGGCCTGACCAGCAGTACCGTCAAGAATTTTAGAGGAGATACCCACTTGGTTATAGTAGTCTTGTTTTAGTTTACGGATGTCGTCAACTAAGTTATTGGTAATGTTACCTCCGGTATGAATGAACTTCTCATTCGCATCCAAAGTAGCAATACCAAACTGACTATTAGCAAGTTCGGCTTCAAGCTGGTTTTTACGATCTGCAGCTTGCTCTCTACGAAGCGCACTCTTAGTCGCATAAGGGACTTGAATGAAACCATTCAGTTTCCCTGCTGCAATCGCCTTGTCCTGTGAATACATTAAATCCATCTTCTGCTCAAGAAGTCTGAGCGTAGAATTCTGGTCTTTAAGCAGGCCAATTAGAGGCGACTCTAAGATAACAATGGACTGTTTCGACAACGTTAAGTCTTGTTCTAAACCATTTTGATCATTATAGACTCTGACACGAACAGCGCGAGGATACCATTGCATGATCTTACCTACACGCATTGAAAGAATGTCATATGAACCATCATCGTTTGGTTTAGACGTTGTGTCGACGGGGACAAGTGCTACCGTACCTTCTTCAAGCAATGACCATGCGACATCATAGATAAATGCACGACCTGTTTGGTCAATGTTAGCAGATAAAGTTAAGCAATTGATCAGACCTGAGTCCACAGGGGTCTGACTACCGTCTTCAGGATTGATTTTCAAATGTTTGAAATCAACCATTGCTACGTCAAGAGCGATCATAGAAATAATACTATTAACCAAATCCTGACGTCTAAATGTGTAACCACGAAGCGCACTTGCTGGTCGTCCCCAACCAGAGCCGGACACTAATGACTCATCATAGTCGAGCCCGTTGCGGGTTGACATGAATGCGTTCCATGATCCTAAGGGGTTGTTTACCATCCTACAAGAATGCCTCCTTATTACGTTTATAGGCCACCCAAGCATCCATTAAGGCTGCCACGTTATCGATCTTCTCATCGCTACGCATTTTGGATAGTTTATAGTTACCGTTATTGTCTTGTACTACAACAGCGTTACCCATAGCATACTTCATAAGTTCCTCAAAGAAAATGAGGTCACGAGAAGTCGCCATGTTCTTAAGTTCTCCAAGAGGTACAGACTCTGTCTTAGAACCTTGCCTTACAACTTCGACACCGACGTCTCCGTTTTCCATACACCAACGCTCAACGAATTCTTTAGCATTGTATGGGTCATAACCGAATGAAATTACAGACCATTCCATTTCCTCAATGTAAGCAGAAACGTCCTCATAAACAAATTCCCAATCCAAGTAGTTCCCAGGCATGATAACTAATGTACCTTCTGCCTGTAATTGGTCATACTTAGCTTGAGTCGCTGAGTTGAGCCGCCTATACTTCACTTCCGAAACATATGAACGAGTCTGCACACCGTAACGACCACGTCCCAAAGGTATTATCCAGGTGAATGCCCAGAAGTCATCCCCTTGAGATGCGTCCATACCCATGGATACTTCCAGACCTCTAAAGTTCTGAGGGCGATGTAAAGCCGTTTCCTCAAATGTAAAGAAGTAGGTCGTACCCTCGACAGGTATCCCAAACCGCTTAGCAAGAATATCGTTTCTGTTCGCAGGAGAGAATTCTGCCCGTCGAACGTCACGTTGGTAAGCCTCATATGACACGGTAATACCGATATTAGGACATGCTTTCATCCACATATCAGGATTTCCGACCTCGGAGATATCATCAAGTCGGTAGTACCAGATAGATGTATGCGGGTCTTCATATTGACCACGCAGGATATCTAGTAACTCTTTCTTGATTGAGTCACCCACCGAGTCACGAACTGTACCTTCAGAAGATACAGCTAGAATGATATAGTCGTCAATACCGTCTTTAGAAGCAGATTGTTCCAAGGCACCAATAACATCCTCTTTGATATCACCAGATAACCACTCATCGACAGATGCATACTTAGCACGAGAACCTTGAAGTTTCTTAACCGACATAGGTTTAACCTCTAAAAGAGAGTTAGTTAATCGGTTAATGATACCTTCTTTGGTTATCGCTAGCTGGGCTTGTGACTTCTGAGTTCGAGCTTTATTAGAACCTTTAGTAAGGACTCTAAATAAAGGGAACCCTTCTGAAGCACTTGCCGCACGAGTTATAGCAGTAGCAAAAGGATAAAGTACCTCTTCTGCTTGTGCCATAGTTGGTGCAGTCGTTACCTGTTGTGTTGAGTTTGTGTCAATAACCAAACCATAAGCATGGTGTAAAGTAGCATACAATGATTTAGCATTACCACGAGCCACAATCAGATATTGTTTATTACGCAATCTGCGCTTTTGTCGAACTATTTTGAATTTTCCGGTCTTTGGGTCATAAACCTTTTCTTCCCTGATTTCAAACCAAGCAAGTAGGTCTTCGGCCCATAGTCGGAAAGATGGTAGTAGCGTCAATGGACTACCATCAACAAGAGTCATCTCATTCTCACAGAAGTCGATAAACCCTTTAATAGCATCGCTGTCATAGTAATAGTTTGGATTAGCGATATCCGCATCGATCCGATTCATTTGCATCGAGATTTCACGGTTTACAGGAATTTCTCCTCGCAATACAGCCTCTCGAAATCTACCGTACTCGACGGGAACCGCAGTGTTGCTAAATACCACTGATTGCTCCTTTTATTTCACAAAGTATTATTTTTTACGTCGATTCTTAACATCTTTAGCATGCGCCGCTGCCACATCTTTAGCATGTTTTTGACGTGCTTCAAGTACTTTACTAACTCTTCCATAAGCTTTTGCATTACGCATATAAGCATCGTGGTATTTCTGTTCAGACGGATCGATAGTCTTACCATTTCGAACACCACTCTTAATCTTACTAATATTATCAGCCATGTTCCGTTCGATTGTTTTCTTATTGCGCGCAGCGTCTTCGACATGTTTGTCAATAGCTTTCTTATCAACAGCATACACAAGGTCTTCAGCAAGATGATCTCCGGCTTCAGCTAGTGGATTTTTACGCTTCTTCCACTTCATACCTTTTTTACCGTATTGAAGAAGTGTTTCTTCATTTGACGGAATATAAACTCCATCTAAAGTCCCACCTACCGCATAATGTTTCATAACTTCCTTAGCCTTTCTAATGTTTTCAGGAATATATACATCTACCCCAGCCACATTAACTGATTGGAATAATTTACTAGTATCCACACTAACATTACCATCAAACTTAGTTAAAGTAAGTGGTACATCTTTAAACGCTTTCGCCATACCTTTACGATACTCGAAATCTTTAAGGGCCTTCTCAAGTTCTTTTTTCTGTTTCTCTGGATTATATCTCTTAGCTACAGATTGATTAGGCCATTTTGAGTAAACGTCAATACCAGCAGAAGCTACCTTAGCAGCAAACTGTAAGCGAGCTTGTAGACGTTTCTTTTTAGCTTCGGCACGAGCAATAGCCGGCGCTTCAGCAAGCTTTTTAAGCTTTTGTTCAGTCTCAATACGAGACACTTTATCTTTCAGCACTTTCGTTGAAACTCGGTCACGGTTACGGTATAGATTTAACACAGCGAGTTCACGCTCATGCTCACTTAGACCGCCTTCCCGTCTACGACGTCGTCTAGAACTGAATGCTGAGGCGCGACTTCGACCAAAGATATGCATACCCCACTTCATACCCTTACGGCCAGAGTGGAGCAACTTATCGTCGTCATACGTCGTGTTTGGCATACTCTACCTCCCATCTAGCCCGAGTAAGATTTTCATCTCGAGCTTCTTTTAGTGCGGTCAAGACTGATGCTTGCGGAGGATCATATGCGATAATCGTACTGATACCAACGTAAGCTTTTGCAAAAGACTCATTCTCGAGGCGGCGTTTGATACCCTCTTCAAGATCTAAGTGACCATAGAAGAAATCGGCCCATGTTAGATTAGGCTCAGCTAATACACTACATGCGTGTCCAATACCGTTTTGGACTAATACACCCAATGCAGAATCGATAGCAATACCGATTTGAGTATCAACTACCCGATTGCTTTTTAGGTCTGGATCATGCACTACCCCGACGAAGTTGAGTATATCTTCATAGATTGTTTGCATTACTCATCCTCACCATAGTTTTGTGTCACCCGGTTTACGTTCCACCCACTGTTGATACTCCTTCTGATCGTAGTGGATACGTTTATGGGTATAGTCTGAGACCGTGATAAGTCCGTCAGGATCGAAACAATTCTCGGTCAAGTTCTCGATGTCTTCTTTGGTTAAAGGGTTCATATGATGGACGGTTATAGGACCGTCTACATAAAGTCCTCTAACACCTAAGTCTTGTCCAAGGTCACGTCGAATAATTTCTTTTCGACATTGCAACCAAGCTCGGGACTTGTAGAACCGATTAGAAATATCTCGTGGTGCTTCGTGTTGTACTCCACGCAAACGAAGATACTCAAGTCGTTCTGTATACGATTCAAGCTTAGACATCTCTGTATAGGTCAATCTACTTTTCATAGAAAGTACCTTCGATAATCTCCTCTGGTTTACCAGCGTAACCCTGGAATGCTTTATGAGCTTCCTTGAAGTCAAGCTCAGCTTGTTGGTCGCTACGAATCAAGTCGATACGTGCTTGCAATAACTCTGCTTGTAGCTCAAGTTGTTTACGCTCAAGACGAGCTTTAGGGCTGGCTTGGTTTAACCAGTATACGATCTCCGAAGCCGAAGCAGTTCCTTCCTGAAGACGCTTTTCAGATAGCTCCATCGCAAGTGCCATCATTTGCATTTCACGCTGTTCAGGCGAACGTGCAGGTTTGTAGGCCCGTTGAGGAGTATCATAATTAGCAACTTCAATTGTCATAACTATTCAGCCTCTTTCTTAGTTTTAGTTTTTGTTGTTGTCAGATCGGGTTCGACGATGTATGGTTGGTTCATCACGTATCCGTCTTCTGTTTTTAACCATTCAGTTCCTACCTCAAGTACAACAAGGCGCTCACCGAATTCGGCTACGCGTACAAAGTTGTCTTCAGTTTGTTCAGGATGTTTACGAACATAGACTCCGGCAGGAGCAACAACTTTATAAGTAGTTTTTGTAGCTGCCATGACACTTTTCCTTTCTTTAATAATCTTTCGAGTTCTTCCTAACGGTTTTGGACTCGAATAGACCGACTTTAGTCGACTTCTAATCAAACCCCAGTCCTGTCTAGAATCCAATCCGCCAGCTTACGTGTAAAAGGAGCAAACGCACGTAGGTGGTGAAGCTCTGTTAAGTAAGTCGGCCTGTTAGAATCCAAAAACATTTTGGAAAAAATCGCAACGGGGGAATTTTAGACACCACCGCCGATGCATAAAGGGGGAGGGCTGTAATCAGACCCCCCGGGGGTGTTAGAGTTTGATTTCTTCTTCCGAATCCTTCATGAACTCTAAGTCTTCTTCATAATCATCAGGCTTGGGCACAAGTATTACATTACCAAAAATATTTTGTTCAAGAATTTCAGAAACAGCAACTGACCAAGCATGTTCATAGTCCTCAACGGAACTAGAGTTCAGCATTGGCATTAGAGAAGCAATGTAAGACTCAAGGTTGTAACCATGATCAATGTCCCATCGTCGCCACAACTCATACTGAGTCCAAGGGTTGAACGGATTGTCTTCAGTTGTCAGCATGTCTTCTCCTTTCTATAGACTAACTATGCTGGTATCCTAATTGGTATTATAGAGTATGTGATAGTATTAAACCTACTAACAATAGTATGTATAACAACATGTGTTAACCATACCATACTCCTATTGAATAGGGCTATTCATTCTTGATCTTACCAATTGTTGATGGACTCACTCCCATTGCTTCAGCAACTTGAGAGATAGTGTAACCATTAGCGAGGAGGGCTTTAGCTTTAGCCTTCCGACTATCAGTCATTACTTTGTTCTCTCTTGGTGTAGCCAGCGTCTTGAGTTGGGCGTCATCCATGAATGATACCAGTTCTTTTAGGAGAGTACCTGACACAGCATTAGCTTGTACTGCATCCCATTCGTCATCAGTAATCTTAACAGGGTTACGGCCAGCACCTACCATAGACCGTGCCTTGTTCAGAGCCTGTTGTTTGATACGAGAGACGTCATCCTTCTTCAAGACTTCATCTTCAGATCGTCTTGCAATCTCAGCTTTACTTGTGACTTCAGCCATACGTTGTGCTTGTCGTTCCTTGATACGGTTGACTTTGACCTGATCTACTTTCTCTTTCATTGATAGAACTTCAGACGCATAGATCTTGGCAGCCTTAGGATCACGGGCAGGCATTTTTATATTTGCCATTTCATCATCCACTTTATTTTTAAAGGCCTTCAAATCATTGACATAGTCTGCGTAGTGGTGCTCCGTCTTTGTAGCATTCGGGCCAAGAAGAACGTTTGCATCTTTCAACATGTTGATGACATAAGTTTCTTTCTTGTTTCGCCATACCATTTTTGTAGCACCATCCTTCTTAGATTTGTAGTCCGGTACTTCAACTTGGTACCCGTCTGTAATGACGGTCTGTTTATGACGGGAGATGATTGTAGAGGCCGATGTATATTTGGCATCCGGGTTTAAATCTTTCTTAAGCTTATCCGGATCAATAACCCTATCCATCTTACGGGTCTTAGGATTCCACCGCTCTAACTCTCCATACTTAACCCTATCTACGTGAGTCATATACCGCTTCATTAACGCATCGATACCATTCTCTTCAGCAGACCGCTTATAGTTAAGCTTATGTTTTTCTGCATCAATAACAACCATCGAGTGTTTAACAGCACGGGCTATCTCACTAGTAGGTGCGCCTTGCAAAGTCATATCCGTAATGAGGTTTGAAACGACCCCCATCAAAGTTTGCTGGTATTTCTTTTCGATAGGCTTAAATGTACCAGGCTTATCTTGATACATGTTAGGATCAAAGTTAGCCAGCTCTTTAAGACTATTGGCAGTCTTGAACTTACCTTTATTGTTAGGGATAACATATGCAGTGTCCCCATCAAAGTCAGCCCCTGACATTTTAGATGCAACCTTAGGGTGAATACCTATAGCATCAGGACTGTTCTTAGAGATCATCTTGCGAGCGATACTATTATTATTAACAGTAAGCTCAGGCATCTCAAAGCGTCCACCATGAGGATAACGTACCAGTACCACACGGTCACCATTCTTATAGTTAGGTGCGAATACTTCGTTCTCCTTCATATCAGGCACAGGTAAGATAACGTGACCCTGGAAACCTTTAGGTGCAGCGGCCTTTAAATGTACCTGCTTAGACTCGAGATCAGATGTGAATGACTCCAGCAATTGTTTCTTGATGACAGGGTTAGTAACCTTCTGGATACTATCATACTCATCTTGAACTTGTTTCATGGTTGCCTTAAGACGTTCATGAACCACACTTACTGGTTGCTTAGATAAGAACTGAGCGGAGAGTGTCTTAGACCAGCTAGCCCAGTCACCTTCCTCATTTACAATGTTAACAGAACCAATCTCTGGTACTTTGTTACCATGTTTATCAGTCACACCCTTCTTATACACAGGGTTACCCTTGCTATCTATAAGCACGTTCTGACGCTTCACAGTGGCTCCAAATGGGTTCGGTCCATCAATCGGGGCTCCACCCTCAGGATTCTTCTTAAGCGGCTTCAGGACGTCCTCAGGGGCCTTATCCTTCGTCTTATTGGTGTTGAAGATAATATCAGTACCCTTAGGTACATTCTTAAACATTTCCTCAGTACCATACAAAGCCATACCCTTAAGATAATGTGTATCACCTACAGCAATACGTACCTGAGCATATGATGCCTTACCTAGGTTAAGGTCTTTAACACCAGGGCGAAGGAACATAGCACCGTCCATCATGGAACCATCATCATTTGTACCATGACCCTTCTGTCCTTCAGGTATAGCATACCTAATATGAACACGATCCCAGCCAATAGACTTCGGTCTCTCCATAGATTGGAACATTCGAGCATCACCATCGAGGGCGAACTCTTGAACAGGACGGATTTTATCCATGTTTTTATAGATATCACGGCGTTCAACCCCTGCTTCAGTCAATACTTTAACCGGAGTGGAGTTGTTTTTGTCCGTAACTTGCGCAATTCGGAGATTATGGACCTCATAGTCACCGGATTCAACCAATGCATTAAGCCCAGCTTTGAGTTTTTCCTTAGAAATACCCATCTGAACCTCTACACCCTTACCTACATCGACGTATTTAGAGCGTTTTACCGCATCTTTTAGGGTGTCTGCAACAGCTTCAGTCTGCACTCGTTGTGCTCTAGCGGACTTATTCGGGTTGTTCATTTCGTCAATGTAGTTCCGAACAGTCTGTCCAGTAGTACCAATTGTCTTAGCGATATCGTCAATAATCATGCCTTCAGCTTGCAATTTTGCAATCCGTTCCATGTTATATTGCTTCATTTCTTCCTTAGCAATCGTTACTTTTGACCGATAAACTGTTGTAGAAAGACCCATTTGTTTTGCAATTTCATTGTCCGAAAACCCTCGTTTTTTGAGCTCATCACGCTCTTCAATGAACTTATGGTTCTTCGGTAAATGCAATAATGGATCCCAAGGATAGCGTCCAGAACGACGTTTTACCCCATAATGTTTGAGGATTATTTCACGTCCTTCTTCAGAAAGTTGACTCAAATCATCCATGATTTCGTCTTCATTTTCGAAGACATTTTCGAAATCCAATGTCAAATCCTCCTCAAAATAATAAAAATAGCCAAAATATTAACACGTCGTTTAAGGCCTCTAGCAGGCCCGTAGAGCGATTTTAGCATAAAGTGGAACTATTTACCGACTCTACTAACAAAATGCAATATAGGGCATTCTGGAGCCTCTGAGGGGCATTCCAGGCATTTTACTTCTCCAATTCTTGAATTTTACAAGAAAATAGCAATTTCCACAGACAACCCGGGCCTTAAATCAGACCCTACTAAATTATTTATATAAACTCTAAACCGCGTATACAATCTTTGCTAACACTGAAAAATCGTCACCAAAAAAGATGCTAGCAGTTGATTTTCATATTACTGAATGTTAGTTGTCGGCTGTTGGTTCACACTCCGTATTTCCGGGTTAGGAGTTGTGATGTGCTGACCGACTTGTATCATGAACGCAAAAAAATATTAGAAAGGAGGTATACAAACTTACAAATCAAATTGACTTTTAACCGTAAGGGAATTGGGAGAAACTCAAATTAAAGATTGTATACGCAGTTTGGAATTTATATAAATAATATTAGGTTGTGCTGACCGGCCCATACTTCCAGTCATAGAGAATTCTATTTGTACAAAACACATTTATTTTATTTTATTTTTGTATGAGATTGTGAAAAATGCGATTTTCTATGAAAAACCCAAAAATCATCGAAAAACTTTAATAAATATGTTTTCCCCACAATCCCCACGTTTTTTTAGAAACTTTTTATATTTATTGATTAAAAAACCTTGTTTATTTATGTAATTTTATATATTTATATTATAGTTCCCGTACGCGCGAGATTATTAAAAAATAATATAATATATATATAATTTAATACAATAAATAAATATGCATAATACAACACAATAAAGCCTTATAATCTTAATTAATATATTTAAAACTTTTCTGAAAAAACCGTGGGATTTTGGGGAAAACCTCTTTATTTTAGGAAAAATACCCGAAAAACACCCCTTTTTGACCCCTTTTTCCCAAATTTGCCCCTGACAAACTTTCAAATTTTCCCCACATTCAACTTGGGGATTTTACGAAAAACTTGGGGAAAACATGGGGGAAAGACCAAAATCCCCAAACCTTTGCGACTTTTGATCCGACTTTTGCGCCACTTTTTACAGCATATAAGACCTCTCAAGAATATGCAAAAATAGGTCTAAAATTACTATCAAATTATAGCAAAAATAGGCCTAAAAAAGTGGATCAAAAGGTGGATCAAAAGTACCTCAAACTTGGGGAAAATGGCCAAAAATGGGTAAAATCCCCACGTTTTTAACCCAATCCCCAACTTTTTTTTGGGGAAAATTGGGGAAATTTACGACTTTTGCGCCACTTTTGTCAGGGGCAAATTAGCGAATTTCTTCAAAAACTGTAGAATTTTACACATTTATCCTACCAATTTTGCCCTTTACCAGAACTTCAAAGGTCGGATTTCAGCCTCTCTTGCATCAATAACGCTGGACATTTCCTTAATATGAGACATAATCCAGGCAATATTACCATCATTTTCACCTTCAACACGGGCTTTATCATTGATTGTAACCTGTTCGGAGTAACCATTTCCCTGATAAAGGCGTTGAATAATAGTAATTTTCTTAGGATTTACACCATATTCCAAGCAAAATAGCGCAGCGTAGATGTCCAATTGGCTGAATGAAGGCTTAGATACACCGGTTTTAAGGTCATAGATACGTAATTCCTTAGCGTCTTTATCCCATTTAATACCGTCAGCAGTACCAAAACAGTTATCTGAGTAATATAATAATACTTCAGATGACATACCTTCACGTATACAGTCGTTTACAAACAGGTTTAGGGCCTTCTTTTTAGGCGCTAGCTCTGTTCTAGACTTGATTAATTGCGATGCCAACTCATGTAGAGCTGTGCCACGCGCAACGTTTTGTTTATTATCGTAGGTTTTAGCCATCTTTTCGGCATCATAACCTAACCAGGAATAGCCTGAAGGGGATAATATAGCATGTTTCCCAATCAGATTCCAGTGTGGTATCCATTCCATTTGCTACCCCCTTCCAACTTTTAATTTTCTGATAGTAGCAATGCTCTCTTGTAATACACCTAAAATATGGTCAAACGTTACAGGCTTATCTGTATCATCGATATAACGATATATATTAGCCTTATCACCGGTTTTAATAGGATCATATTCAGACATCTTAAGCCGAGTATAGCCTTTAGATAAAAGTTCATCTCTTGCTTCTGAAAACGTATTGAATGCTGTAACATCACCATTAGAATATGGAGCTGAATATAATTCAGTCATCACACCTCCTGTGAAGTAATGTTTAAGTTCAATAATAACCATTATATAGCTCCTTTAACATATATAATAGAAGAAAGTTTATTTACCCTTCTTTAAATCAAAATATGGATTTGGGTCTAGGCCAAAGAATTCAAGCATATACCAGATAACCTCATGCTCATTTTCAGGATAAATGAAAGCAGTAAAGGTATCCTTACTGAATTTCTCGATATAGTAACCTTGGTTCGGACGTTTCTTAGCCGTAGCTGAGCGTTTAACCTCCAGTAAAGCGTACTGAGAGCCGCATAGAACGATTAAATCAGGCATCCCTTGTATTGACCCAGGGTCTGTCTTAGCGACCAGCAGAAGCCCTCTATAGGCCTCTCTGAGCCTTTTAACGACCCCTTTTTGGAAATCAGCTTCCAATCTCGACGCCATATAGCCACTCCTCTTCAAGTTTCTCTATTTGTATATCTATAGGTACAAACCCTTGTTTCTTAGCCCAAGCAGCTTCTGTAAACCGTTTCTTATCCCTAACCGCCTTAAGAATATCTTTATCCACCTTAGAAAGAGAAGTGATATAGGTGTAATATAGATCCTTATATGGTGTGTTAGTTCGGTCGATACGGCCTTCAGATTGTTCCATAGCCTTATACGAATAGTTTACAGAGTAGAATAAGATAGCGTTTGTAGTAACACAATTCCATCCTTCTGACCCTGCAGTGTATTGTACAAGATATACCCATTTGTCGGTATCTGGTATAGGTTCATGTGCCCAACCATTCCATTGTTTATATAGAAGGTTGTTACGTTCGCAGATTTCTTTTAGGATATCCAACTCGTAGTTGAAATTGTAGAAGACGATAATCTTATCCTTAGATAGTATCTCCTTCTCTGCAATCCTAATCCTATCTGGGTCAGTGTTAACAATCCGTCTAACTAACTGGGTATACTCAGCTATGTTCAATATAGGCTCGTCTGTGTAAGGGTTCCACCTTGTGTTGGCCAGAGTCAACAATGCATGCTGGTCGAATTCAGCATAGATATAATCTCTATGTCGAACCGTCTGGCGCGTGTCTTCCATAGGTACAATAATTTGGTTCCTGTATTTCTCAAGAACGGCGGTACCTATGTATTTCTTCACCTTAGGGAATTTCACATACGGATCCCAAACAACATGACGAGATGTGAACTCAGTCTTATTACGATAGAACTTGTTGGCGATAAAGACAGTCATATAGTCCATCCATACATCACCAGGTGTAGCTGAGAGCAATATCCATTTGTTATTGTTCCAGCATATCTTGATAAAGGACTTACCCCATTTACCATAACCGACAACTCGTTGTTCATCAAAAATAAGAACACTGTCTTTTATTTCAGTGTATTTGTGAACATTCTGCCAAGAGTCTACTATATAATGATATATACCGCAGTTCTCTAGGGATTGTTGCCAGTCAGGTTTGGTAGCGCCTTTTTCAATTAAGTCCCGTTTCATCGCAGTAGTTATGACAATGAGTGGACGTTCTTCCGTAAAAAAATCAGACCCATATTGGGAGGCGGCCCAGAATATAGACGTATATGTCTTACCTGAGCCAACACCTCCCATCAATATAGAGCCAGACTTTAACTTTTCACATGCTTCCCGTTGCTTAGGTTTAAGTGAGATTATACCCAAGGTGTTCGGGATAGACATTATAAGAAGTTAATATCCTTTTCGAAGCCTAATTTAGAAGGCGCGAGTTCAGGATCAACATCATCAAGATAAATATAGAGTTTCTTAGTGTATGCAGTGATACCAGATTTACCATCCACATCCCAATAGTATGGGCTAAGTACCGCATTTACACGACAACCAGGTGTGATATCGTCAAGCATAGCAAGTTGATTTGGGTCGGTAATATCAAGAAAACGTCCATTACCATTATCAACAAGAGCAATACGAACCCATTGTTGTACGTTAGGGCCTTTAGACAGGACAATTGGTAAATATGGTGCACGATTTGGATTTTCTTCAGTAGGTAATTTTACATTAAACGCTTGATCCAAAAGCTCCTGTGCAACCATTGGATCTAAAGTTACATTGAATTTACGAGACCCGTCTGTGTTCACTTCACGATTTTTACCATTAATCATGATTTGAGCGGGAGCGCCTTTAAAGTTAGGATAAACGATGCGTACGTTTTCCAATACTAGTTCGTTGTTGTGATTTGCCATTTTTGTATCCTCCTTTTATAGCAAAATAATTTGAAAAACTTTCGAGGAGATTTGTAGAATTTTATTACCTATAATATATGAGTACAAAACTCTCCATCTCTCTCCTCTATTAAGAGCTTTGTATTAATTTACATATGTATTATAGTAAAAATATTAGCCTATTCTGAAACGACCGGCTTTAAATAACTGATTGACCTTAACCGTAATATCAGACGCGTAGAATTTATGGTTACGTTCGAGTAGATCAAGGTATACATAATATAACCGTTCTCTATCAAACTTGATACCAACCATATCACCAGTAGCATCAGTCAATTCAATTAAAGAGTTAACTTGCTGAGCTCTGAAATATGAAGGGTTAGGCGCTTTTCTTCTAAGACTTTCTAGGTGTACTAGGAAATCACGCTCATACTTCATATCAAGTAGCTGCATAAGTAATACCTGACTGTTTCGTTTAGCAGTATTTACTTCAGTGGTATCGTTATTTGGGATGAGTACCTCTTCAGTAATATGGAACTTCTTATCTAGTTCGGGCGGCAGTCCTTTAGCAATCATCCCCTTCAATCCAGCACGAGTCTTTTGATAACGAACGCTACCGTCTTTACAAATGAAGAAGATCATTTCGTTTAGATCCCATTTTGTATCCAGGATGCGCTGGTATTCTTGTTCACTGATATGACCATTTTCATCAGCAAATGCGAAGATTACTTTATAACGATCCCATAATAATAGGATATCATATGGTGATGAGATATGTCGACCTCCTACAGGAGAGTAAGCATCAAAGGCTGCGTTGAATAGCTCAGCGAACTTACGACCTAGGTTAGCATGTTTAGGTAGGAGTACCTTATTATGAGTCTCCATGTATTCAAACGCCTTTTCAGCGAACTCCTTGAAAGAAGGGTCTGTCCGATAACAAGCATAGTAATCCATAATTTTGTTAAATTGTAAATCTATACCTTTTTGGAAAGTGTGATTGGAGAAATTAAGATAAGCTTCAAATCGCTCGACTGCTTTCTTATATAACCAACCATTATCTCTTTCATCGTAGTCATTCATACTAAACGCTTTAACTTTATCGCTAGTTACTACAAAAATAAACTGCGGAGTGAAGACACGCGTATCGTAACGTCTGTTGTATCGAGACTCCCATTCCTTTAACTTATCTTCGTTAGCAAAGTATTCTTGATAGTCGTCGTACTTGACAACCAGGACTTGGTCTTCGAGCCAGAGTTTAAACAAAGCAGCTGGTGATTCGATACGGTAACGTAGAGGGATAGCACGATATAGGTCGGTAAAGATATAAGGGATAGATCGCCAGAACTCCCCATCATTTTCGAAATTGAAACCAAGTAGTTTAGCGATAGGCTTTAGCCACTGGAAGGCAGTGAGAGTACAACGTTTATCGTCTTTCATAATACCTTCAATAGCACGAATACTTTTAACAAGAGTATTTCTATTTACAATTCTCATTGTATCATACCTTCTTCCTTCAGAGTTACCATAGAGTCTACAATATCGTAAACAATATCACCATAAGTATAAGGGAATTTGTTATTCTTATACATCTTTTCATACACGGCATAGACGAGCAAAGGTACGTTTATACTGATATCAGACAGCTTAGCGATATGTTTAAGAGTTCGGATAGCTGGTTCTCCAACACGTGGCGGATAGTTATAGCCAAACTCCGCAGCATATTGATTAAACTCTTCATACGTACCATTAGTAGCATGACAGAATATCTCCGCAGCGTTTTTGGAAGCTCTAGTCTTTTCTTGAATTTCCTCATCAGTTAAGGCGAGGATATTAGCAAGTTTATCAGCTTCTTCTTTATCAATCTTGATTTCAAGTGTACTAGTATCAGGATTAAATAAAGACTCCCCATCGAGTTTAAAATGAGGTTGGGTCGTATCATGTTTGTATTTAAGTTTATCCCAAGCTTCTTTATTAAACTTAACATCTAGTTTACTTTTCGGTTCTTTACCATGAGCTTCTTCGTGAGTCATAGGATGGATTAGTGGACCTAAGTAATCACCTGTTTCAGGGTCATACATTTTAATGAACTTACGGCCTTCCTTAGTAGTAGACACTTCCTCTTTCTTTCGTCCAAAGAGTCGAGCTGCTAATTTCATACCAATCTGACTTGATTCTTTTCGAACAGCATACTCCTGCATAAGTTCAAAGGCTTCTCGCTGCATGTCGTTGATTTCCATAACATCACGGTCAATGTATAGTTTAGCAAAATCCTTACCAACAAATAAGAAATTTGAAACTGGTTTACGACCAGATAGAATAACGCAAAGTGTATTATATGCGATTGAGAGCTCTGAAAAATCTTCAATTTCTTCACCAAGACGGTAGATAGCGACGTCATCTTTATACCACGCCTCGAATAATTCAAGAGGTGTTTTGAAATGACCATCCCCGACTTTCTCCCAAATCATTTCAAATAAGATTGGCGCATGGGTAAATGTTTCATCATCAAAGTCTTCTTCTTTTTCAATGATACCAAAGTCAACACAAGCTTTAGCCATAGACTCATAGTTTACTTCATCGTCAGTAGCGGAACAGAGCATATGTTGGATTGCAATACGGATGCGGTTTAGAGTGGTTTTATCGATAGACATATTATTTGTCCTCCTCAAAGGTTTTTAAACGGAATTGCGGTAAGTTTAAAATTGAAGTGCGTGCTTGTACATTAACCTCATACTCAACTTGATTAGCAATCTGATGTGTGTTCTCTATAAAGTAGGTACCCAGGTTAGCACCAAAACTAGCAATTTGGGAACCAGCATCACTGTCAATCACGAAGTATTCGAAGCTCGGCGGTTTTAACTCATTATGGTCAGATATCAAAATAATATCTTCAGGATGTTTAACAAACTCTAAGAGCTCCTTGTAATGTCTAGCGTAGTAACTATGGGTACAGAGTAGCTTCATTAGATAGACCCATCCTTTCTCAGCATATCAGCAGTTTCAATAATATTATACACAACATTATGGATATCAAGCTCAGCGTTATCATGGTGATGATAAATAGCATAGGCTAGTAACTGGGCGTTAAGATTAATATTAATGAAAGAGAAGATGATAGTAAGTTGGGTGGCCAATCGGTTCATATCATCTGAGAAATCTTCAGGCTCCATAGATAAGAAGGTTGCCGTATATCGAGTAAAGAGTTCGTGTTTTACAGGATACATATTACAGAAGATCGCCTGTGCAATTCTACTACCTATAATAACTTCTTCCAATTTATCAGGCTGAACATTATCCAACATAGCACGCATATGATTTTGTAAAGCAGAAAGGGTTAAGAGTTTACTTGGAGTGTTCTGATATTCACCAGTATGTCCAAACGTCTCACCTTCTATAGGACGATGAGTGATGTATGGTCGTTCAGGCACAATATCATCATCCTTCTTATTAACAATCGTTGGGATTGGCTTGACGAGTTCAGTTTGTTTTCTGATAAAAGCAAGTGTGTTAACTTTCGTTGCAACAAGTTCGCCTTCAGATACAGTAACAATATACATAGTTGATGGAGTTGTTCTATCGCTAAGAATAATATCTAAAACTTTCTGCTCGTCGTCATTACTGCCTTTACGAACAAACAACAACTCACCAGCTTTCCATAGCTCATATGGCTCAGTAGGTTTCTCAAAAGTCTCAACGTTACTCAGGTATGTCTTTGTGAATAAGTCGCAGATCGCAGCACCGTCTTGTACTTCCTTTTTACTGTAACGGGCAGTTTTAAGTACAGCATTCGCAAACTTAGTTGCCCATTTGATATCGCGCTGCTTTAATTCGTTAGTCACACGCTTTACCAATTCTTTACGTAGTGTAGTAATTTCAACAACTGCTTTTATATTTTCAAAAAGTTTTTCGAATGATTTTTCAACTGTCATTTACTTATACCCCCTGTCAGTATCATCATCTACAATAATATAACCTTTATAACAAGCAATCCATATCTTAACAGCGGTTGTGATATAGATAGCGATAATAAGCAACATAATCCCACCTTTAATAATTGGGATAAAGTCTGGTGCAGACACAATAAGATACCACATGATATAAATCATAGGCGCAAAGAATAAGGATAATATAACCATAGTTACAATAAACATAGCATGTCTATCCTCTCTTTTAACATTACTTGGTTGTCTCATTTAAATCCTCCTTAGTACCATTTGTTCGGTCCTTGGTTTTTAATAGGCTTAATCACGCGCACATCGAATTTAAAAGCTTCATCGTCATCATGAATAAAGACGTCGATGATTGGTCTGGTCTCGTTACCGTCTACGATACGTTTAAGTGTGATGATGTTCTTAGCCATTTGTGTACGCCAAGACATACGGGTTCCAATAAACACGCAGTCCATTTCAAATAACTCCCAGAGATCAGTCTCATCAAAGCGGTAACGTGCTCCAGAGACAATGCTGCTTAAGATCTTCTGAACGTCAGCGATATATTCCTCTTCGTTAGCAGGATCCATCATTAAGATATCGAAAGCAGGTTCGAGAATATCTTTGACACGCTGGTCAACTTTCGTAATTTTTGGTTTGTTAAGTGGGGGTAGTTTTACCAATTTAAGTTCCTCCGTAAATCATACATATTAATTAGTTCTTCTTTAAGACCGGCAGTACAAGATAAGCTACCGTCTTCGTCTACTACTATAACAAATCGTGTATCGGTACCATCTTCCGAAGTAACGAAATTCTCATAGTCAAAATTATAGGCATATATATACTGGCGTTCTGGGTCGTTTTTAACTGGGATGCTGATAAGCACTGCGACCCTACCAAGTGTCCAGCTCTTGAAGAAATCAACATCTGTAATACCATGCTTCTCATCAACTGCAGAGTTGAGGTAAGAGAATAAGAGAGCTAGCTTGTGTCGCATGTCAGTATGGACTTGGTCGATACCTGTCCGTTCTAAGACTTTGATAAAGCGACTTTCTAGATTATGGATATAACCATCATTTGATTCTTTAAACTTATCATAGAGTTTGTCCTTATCCCAAGGCGTCCATGGGCAGGCTTGTCCTGGATCTTTGAAGTTGTGATGATATACAATGACTGGCTTATCCTTTTCATCGTCTTCTTTATCATCACGAAAGACTTCCCTTAGGACTTCAGATAAGACTTTAATATAAGCGTAGCATACAAGACCAGCAATGATACCAGCAAATACAGTAACGGACTTGTACTTATCAGCTAAGATACATAGCCCGATAACAATAGGTGCCATTATAGCACTAGTTACTGCAATAATAAAGAAAGCGTAAATTGTATTAGATAACTTGCGCATATTTCTCATCCTCCAATCCTTCTAAAACACGGTCTTCATGATACCAATCTGTCGAACGAAGAGGGATTGTAAGTAGCCCTTTACGTTTACGAATTTCATTGATTTCTTTACGAGCCTTGGTTTCGTAGTATTTATGAGCTTCGATATGGTCTTTACGAGTAGACCTGTCATAGTCAGCGAAACTATCATCGGCAAAGATAGCACCGCGCTTGAACATATGGACTTCAATAGATTTCCATAGTAAGCGAGCATGTTCTCGAGAACCATAAGCCTGTTTAAATACCCGTCCTTCAGAATTACGTACTTGTTTCACCATATTATTTCTCCTTTATTCTGCTTCCTGTTCAATAACACCTTTAATTTCAATTAGCTCGGTGAATTGATTATACTCCATGCTATTGACCTTCAACCAGATATCATCAAATGACGGAGGCGTGATTAGCACGAGTATTAAATTATTCTTCTGCATAGCCTTCTGCAGAGTACCCCAGTCGCTCAAGTTTACGAGCACTCCACTTTCCTGCCGCTTTCTGAATAAGATAGCTAAGTGGCTAGTTGAAATGTAGGGTCGATTATCCGCATACATTGTAGACTCGAAAACAGGGTAGATATATTCAGGCTTAAGGTTAACTATTGGCCCATCGGGTAGAATACGAGCTTCAACTCGTTCTACAGGAATTTCTACAGAATTAGCTCCCATTTGTATACCTCCAAAAAAAAAATAAGAGCTGGGTAAAAACCCAAACTCCTATTCTTTGTGATCAATAATTACAGCTTCTTCTTCTTGTTTCTTGAATTTTGATTTCAACCAACGGTTTGCTTTTGCAAGCGCACCAGTCTTATATGCAACATAAGTCGCTGTTGCCAATCCAACAACAATTGCTACTTTATTAGCTCCTTTTTTGATTTCTTCTGCGTTTTGCTCCTTGGTTTCTTCCCAAGCGTAAATAGCATCTTCCATCTCCATAGGAGTAATATAGCAATCGCTGTTCTCATCGAACAATAGCGTATACTTGTTATCATCTCCTGGTAGTCCTGAAAACCACCCTGCTGATTGATATGTTTTTCCTTCAAATTCCATGATTGGAACCTCCTTTTATCTTTCTATATAGTAGTATGTAAATATTTTACTCCCATATATTTTCAAACTGGACAGCTACCATATTATTAGATTTGTGTTTGAAATCCTCATACTTTAGCTTATACCAGAAGCCTCCTATCTTAGCTTTCCAGAAACGATAGTCTTGGAATTGCCGTTTGAAGGCTTTAGGATCAGTAACATTACTAAACCAGAGTGTCATACCACGAATAGTCCCATTTTCATTATGAATATAGGTCATTGTATAGTAACGGTCTTTTAACTCTTTATATAAAACACCCATATCACCAATCCTCGAATTCTTTAATATAGTAGTCTGAACCAATCGGTGCATCTTTACCATAGAATTCAAAGTATCCGTTACCTTTGTTGTAGATTGTGATAGGGGAGAGGATATTCGACTCAAATGGTTTGTCTGAGATATACCAGCAAATACCGTTAGACTGACGATATACCTGCATAACGGCAGAGGTTGTCTCCATCATACGACCATGTAGAGTAGCGCCAGTATGCTTGGTGTGAATAAGGTTCTCGATTGTAGGGTGAGCCGCATAGATATAGTAAAGGTCTGTACCTAGGATTTTAACACATTGGTTATCGATGAGGTCGATATAGGGCACATTTGATTTAGGGACAAGCTTATCCTCCATGGTACACAATGTCTTGATAATACCTTTTGTTACAGCATCATCGTGTGACATCATCTCTTTAATACCTGCTCGACCGAACATCGACTTAAGTCCAAACGCTCCTACATCAAGCTCGTTATCAGTTACGAATAGTTTCATTTCATTCTCCTTTGAAAAAAAAAAAGAGGAGGAATGTATCCTCCCTTGATTACATATGAGTGATTGCGCTATAGTAGTCATTAAGTGCGTCACGTTGCTCTTCTCTGAGCTCAGTGAAATACTTAACGCCTAAAAACTCAATCGCTTTAGTGTCAAGGTCAGTCCATTCAACCTCTAGTTTCAATTTAGCTAACATTCCTTCCGCCATATCTAGCAGGGATTGTTTTTGTTCAACTTCACGAAAATCCCGTAAGCATCCATTGATAGCTCTCCATAGTTGATCTACATCAGATGTCCAACGCTTACCAAAATACTCTGGTAAGAGTCGGTTCATATAATACATATTAACTTTGTTGCTATAACGAATACGTGCGATAACTTCCGTTACATCTTGTTTCAATCCTTGGTACATATATTTAGTCATAATGTTTACCTCTCTTTCTATAGAGAGATATGTAAAAATTAGACTCCAGGGCCGTGCCAACGTTCCCAACGCTCTTTGTTTTTACGTCGAGGTTGTTCTGCAGCACTAGGATTATTGAAATTATAGTCGTAACTATCAGGGTTGATAACACCTTCCTTAATCAGTCTTTTAACTCTGCGGTTGATGGTATCCTTAGATACGCCCATACTAACAGCGATTGTCCGATTAGACCAGCCGGCTTGTTTGTAGATTAGAATTTCTTCATCGTCTATAAACTTCTTAGGACGCCCCATCTTTTTCGGAGACCTCACCGTCCGTAGAATATCCAGTCCATTATCTGGATTAAACGTCATCATGTTCATGGTGTTTCACCACGATTGGCCGCCCATGGTCATCAACTCCAAATGTAGCTGTGTAGGGATGGGTAGTATCTGACTTAAATATCTTAGGCGCTAGCTTAGGTTTTGGTAATGGGATAGGTTCAATCCGGTCAATGACTGTTACACGGACGGACTTAACAATAGCGTTACGATCTTTATGAGGAAGGTGTTCAAATACAAAAGTCTTATCCTTATCTTTGAAGAAGCTCTTCACAAAATCATAAGCTTTGTTTGTGTCAGTAACAGCGATATCCACAGTATCGTCTTGGAAATTTGAAACCTGTGTATTAACCAACCAGTGATTATGTGAGAATACAGTTTCCTTGTATAACTTATCCAAAGCGCTAATAAACTCAATGAACTCTGGACTTTGGAATTGACGTTCCTCTGTTAAAATAGTCGGGGTGTAGTTAACTGGAGTCTTTACAGGCTTAGCATCAGATTGTTCCAGCCATACTGCAGACATAAGGGCGTAGTTAGAAAGGTCTTTGAGGGTGTCAATGATAGACTCGTCTTTAACCAGAGCAGCTTGTTTAGATAACGTCTGCAAACGAGACATCTTATCTTCCATACGAACGATAGCAGCAATTAGACCATGCTTTTCAAGTGACTCTTCGAAGGAGTTGCCATAGTCGGTATTCTTCTTAACAAAGATTTCTTGAAGCTCCTTGTGGGCATCATGCATTTTCTGTGGTGTTAGTTTGGTCATTTAACTTCTCCTTATGTTCTTCTGGAATAAGAGCGTTCTCAACTGTAGGCTCTTCATGGTATACGTTTTCACCATATGAATATTCACTCATGATGAGTTTTAGAATACCATCCATCGCCTTAATGACTTTCGGATCTAATCGTTTAACCTTTGTTACGTAGATATACTTCTTCATAGTTTTTAATACGAAGAGGTTGTTGGCAACATGCATTGTTTTACCGGAAGCTCTTACTGGTTCGCCTAGACTACTAATAACAACAGTCTCAGCGTTATAGACTTTACGAAGCAGATTAGCTCCAAGTCTAGCTTTATTGTTCTTACCGCGTTTCATTTTTCTTTCCTCTTTTCTATGGTTCATGTAATACCTCCTTCACACAAAAGAAATAAAAAAAGAAAGAGCTGAGTAAAATACCCAACTCTAGTCTTTGCTAGAAAAAGCATTTTTCAGCTTTTTAACTCCGCTATGAACCTTATCTTGCAGGACAGATCCATCATACGTTTCAGCTGCCATAACTGATAAGTAGAGTGCAATCGCCCCTGCGGCAACTGTGTTCAATAGTTTATTCGTATTCATTTCTGAATTCCTCCTTTTTCTTTCTATATAGTAGGATGTAAAAATTTTAATCCCACTTAGACTCACCTTTACGGTATACGCCGAAGCTTGACTTTTTAGGACGAGGCTTAACAACTTCATCTTCACTAATACCTAGATGATCAAATGCTAGCACTAAAGCAGCTCGTCTGATACTATTTTTCTTACTCTTAGGCAAGAAAGTTCGGAAGTCATCATTACGTAAGTTTGGTAGGCATACTCCAGTACGGTCATCGTAGATAATCCCGGCTTTTAACATATATGGATGTTTAGAAAACCATTCCACAATTTCACTGAGTCGCTTATCCATAAATCCAGTTGACCGGTATTCCTTAATAGCTTCTGGATGACGCTTACTCATAACAGATACTGTTTTAGAATAAGGTGGCTTAGCTAGTTTCTTAAGGTCATAGTTATGAGCTTCCATTATACCTTTAACTATTTTAGGGTCTATTTCTGTAACGTATAGATCTTTCCAATCGCCGCTTCGCTTATAGGTTGATAGTAGTTTGTATTTTACACCATACTTTTCAAATACCTTTATTACACGAAATACCTGATACGGAGTTTTAGTTGAGTTGGAGTCAATTATATATATCATAACGCCTCCTAATCAATTGGAATATTCCATCCGATGACATTCTTAATCCCCTGGTCTCGCATTGTACGTAAAGCCTCATCGATTTCCTCAACTGAGAAAAATGGAGTCATCAACAGTGTAGATTTGTAAGGCGGTTTAAATTGAATACGGTTATTATCTAATAAAGTTATCGTACTATACTCATCAGATTTAACCGCGTCATACATTTTAGTTTCCTCTTCACTAGGGATAACGAAGATCTGAGTAGGCACTCGGTCACCCAGATCATCTTCTCCTCTCAGTGTAGCAATGAAACCAAATATGACAGGCTCGTATTTTGCCTGCTTTTTAGAGATAAATTTCTTAAGTCTCTTAAACATACTTAGTTCCTTTCATACTTAGTACCTTTAAAGATAATGTTACCGTCTCCAACTGCAAACACGTCCTCTACAGCGTCATGCACGAGTTGGTGGTAATATGTCATGTCAATATCATCGAAGCCTTTATAGTTACTTGCCAGCTCCCATTTATACCCTGTGGTCCCTGTTACGGACACACGTTTGTCGACAATGGTATCAGGGAAGCCGTTGCTAATAATATAATCGACATCATGATATTCAAGACCAAGTTCAGCAGCAATCTTGCGTTTCTTAGCCTCTTCTAGTTGTGTAGGGGTCAAATCTTTTGACTCACGTTTAAGTAAATATGTTGGTTTGATCCATCGCGATTGAATCATTTGTGCAACATTACTTGGTTGAGTACGAGAGATTTCACGGCCTGTTACAGAAGCGTAGATTTGCGCATTCTTACCGATATATTGGTCATCAAGATAAATAGCGGTCTTAACTTCCTTAGTTGTGAAGAAGTCTTGTTCGTTAACCTCTTCCTGGCTAAGGAGTGTCTTATAGACATATGGGTTTGTCTTCTTACCGAACTGAGCACCAATAGCCTCCCATTTACCTTTCTCATCTTCTGGCCAACCGATTTCAGCAATAACGGTAGCACGGTTGAGCAAGGCCATACGAGAATATGTGTGTTCATGTTCGAAGGTGTAACCGAAGTTATTAGCCCGCTTCATACAGTAATCAATAATAGCTTCGTCACCGTTGACAATCTTAATAGAGTCGGTCTTAATATGAGCAACTTGGTAGCCTTTAGCTTGAACCTCGTGTTTAAGCATCAACATAAATAAGGCACCGCGTTTAGCGATACAGTTGTCGATGTTACGAGGGTCTTTGAATTTGTTAGGCCAAGGAGCTGAAGTCATACCATACACAATATTGATAATAATCTTAAGCGCATGGGCAAGACCTTTAACAGACCCACCTTCCAAATATGGACGAAGTTTGTCTGCTAATTCAGGGTCTACCTCATCAAACGCATGAGAAGCTTCTTCAATATTACCGTGCTTGATAGCCATACGACATTTAACCAAGGCCGCAAACTTAGGAGTATATGGGCCAAAGTAGTTCATAGCAATAAGACTATGTGGGTGCATGGAGGCGATATCCAATACGATAACATTCTCATACACACCAGGTTCAGCATATACATAACCGCCTTCGGATGGATCTTCTCCCATAAATTCAGATTTACGTTTGAACTTATCGAAGGTGTATCCAGGGAATTCCTCAGCAAGGTCATACCAGTTGAATTTCTCTTGTGGATTTGGGTCATCACCGAATAAGAATTTCTCAGCTTGTGTCTGAGTCTTAACGTTAGGTGATAGACCGTTGATTTCAGCCAATACTTTACGAGCACTCCATGCGTCCTGTCCGTCTTTAGATTTGAACAAGGCTTCCTCTGAGGTTACGTCATTAAGCATATATGCCGCACAACGACCCCATGCATGCTCAGGAAGTGGCTTAGTCCAATCGTATTCGAACTCGTCATGACGGAGTCCTAACTTAATCTGCCATTTCTTCAATGACATCTTAGTATCTAGGAACTCGTAAATATCGCCATAAGAGATTTCGTTAGCAGCCCAGATCTTAGCTCGTTTGTCGCCTTTCTCAATGATGCCCTGTGAGCGTCTATAACAGGCCATCTCATCATCACCCTGCATACGACCATAAGCAATATGGTTATCATATCCAAGGTTGTTGAAGCCCATCATGTTGTGATTGTCGAACAACTCTCGTGTACGTTGTGGTGTAGGATTGATTTCAATACCAATCTTGTCTTTGTTTTGACTCCACCATTCGTTAACGAGGATACGTTCGATATCACTGAGGCTCATACAGTCTTCCAACCCTCGGTAGACAGCCTCTGGTACCTCAAGACCATATTTCTTCCAACCAATCATATATAGATTAGAGAAGACTTCCGAGTCGAAGAATGTGATTTCCTCATCAGGTAGAATAAGACTGTCTGAGATACTATCAGTCTCATTCTCAATCACATTATGGAATTTCATTTGAGCAACCATCTTCATACACTGCGGTGCTTGGTTGGTTGAGCTAAGTGCGAATTTAAGAACATCATTTTGCATATGTCGTAAGTCATAGTGAACGCCTGCTTCATATGCCTCGTCTAGCTTGTCCTTAATAAAGCTCACTTCAGGAGCCGTCGCCCCGTGGTGTTCTTTACGCATACAAGCCTCAATGAAGTTCTTGAGTTTCTGCTCTGTCCAAATAATATGTTCTACATCCTTATACATTGTCTTCTTATCCTCCTTCAAAGGTAGCCCACTTGAAATATGTGCTACAGGGAGATCGTTTGCAGAAATAAGTTTCCGTCGTAACGATGCCCCGCCATTATACACCTTGATTTCAACATCATCAGATATGCGATTAGCCAAGCGAGTTGGGTCGCCGTCATACCAGTAATGCAAGTGGATACCACCACCTGATTTAGAAACCTCTGTATATGTAGGAGGATATTGAGCAGCCAATTCTAAGTTCTTAGCAAGGTCTTTTTCACCCTTCTCGTTCTTACAATCGAAGTCAATAACAATATGTTCGGTTGGAACACGGACAAAGTGCAGTTTAGTTGGGTCGATGTCTTTAAGAGTAGTTGTGACATTATCCCATTTCTTCAATGGGTTACCTGCATCATTGGTGTATTGTGCAGGCCAGTCTCGTCCCTCCATATCAAACCTAGATGTAGTTCGACCCATAGTTAGTTCAATCTTAGGTTTAGATTCGCCTCCTGCCTGTTTCTTTTTAGTCTCAGGGAAGGCTTCCTCGTATTTAAATCCTCGATACCAGTGACGTTTACGGTTACCCTCTTCGTCCTTAGTATCTTTAGTATATGTCTCAAAGAAGCGCTGTAAACCTAATCGCAGCCTGTTCTTATAACCATTTGTCTCCCATCCTCTTTCTTCGAGCATACCTTTATAAATAAGCTCAACTTCAGAGAGGGTTGGGTTATTCTGCATCAATAGAACGTTTTCGCGAACGAACTCAAATATGGAGTCACCATACTCAAGCATCTCAATATCAACATCGTTAGCATAGAAGAAGGCACCTAGACGAGAGAATGTGTCAATCGCCTTTTGTGCAATACCTGCTAGTTCGTATTGAATACCGTTCATGAGTTCCTTATAACGAGGGCCTGCAATTAGATGCCCAGTAGGAACAGCCTTCAGTAACCGCCGTACAATCCCTGAGTCTGAGTCACGGAATTGTGCACGTTGGTTTGACGCAGTGATAATAAGACCTTTAAAGGTTACAGGATATGGGCGTTGATAAAGTTTACGCACAAACACTTCTTCGTGTGATGTTACTTTCAACAGTGGAGTATCATTCTTAATACGACTCAAATCAGTATCCGAGTCAATCAACAACGGTAGCTCTTGTAGAGTTCCTGTCGCATACTCCGAACCACTAGTCAATTGTTTTAGATCAATACCTCCAATATACTGCCCTAGTAACATCTCAATAATTCTGATAATGGTACCTTTACCGGTTCCTGCAGGGCCGTATAGAAATAAAAACTTATCGATGTTGACAATCTCACCTGTAAATAAGGCGCCCAAACACCATAGAATTTTGTCTAATTGGTCTGGCGCATATAATACAGATGTCATCTCATCGAATGCGGGTGTAGGTTGAGGTGTAGGTGTATAAGGTAGTTGGAATGTTGAGTAA
>ERZ772972.10-NODE-10-length-73552-cov-10.553301_pt1 | contig 73552 bp, 72 predicted proteins | sample MGYA00580673_ERZ772972 | MGnify/ENA primary metagenome ERZ772972 (study PRJEB29015, sample SAMEA2738051) | human oral metagenome | biome: human oral; feature: human-associated habitat; material: saliva | place: China | collected 2229 ... | reverse complement strand
GCGGGGGTTGAAGTCCGCTCATCATCAAGGACCTCGACCTCTACCCGCAACCCCCGACCAACACCCGGTCACCCACACTCAACTCGGAAGAGCCGTCAAAGCGTCAGCAAGGAACCTTCTCATCGCCTCATCGTCGCCAAGCGCATCCGCTGGCGGCGTCTCGTCACCAAACAGCCTCAAAACGTGTACGCGCGCAGCTAGACGCAACGTGTTCCGATACTCATCCTTTGGAGCATAGCCAGCCTCAGTGAGAGAATCAAAAAACGCGTTCTCGAAAGACGAAAGCAAGTAACTTGACACATCCTCGTCTCTCATTAAACCGTCAATCTCACGCAGCAGCAGTGTCTCACTATTTGCGTGAACGTTGCCGCCCTCGTCAACAACCCACGCGAGCTTCTTCTCGTTATCTTCTACAGGTTAACCTCTCCCTAGCCTTTCACACGCGCTGAGCGACATGCGCGAACTGTGCCACCATCACCCGGCCCACAGCCCACTCGATAGCCGCCGCCTCCGGCTCCACCGCCGACCCAATCAGGCGAGCACGGTCCATGAGAGAACCGGCGACACGCGTCAGCGCGCCCGAAAGCCACGCGCGCGCATCCTCGCGATTACGCAGATCATACCCGTCGGTCGTTGAGCTGGACAACTCACCAGCGAACAACATGCGCGCCTGTTCACGCACCGCCGCTTCCAGTGTGTTTCCCAACTCAACCGACGGCACACGCCCCCAATGAGAGCAGAGCGTCATCATAAACAAGTCCACACAACAGTACATGAAATCGCGTGACAAGTCACGTCCGTCCAGTAGTCGGTCGGCCTCACGCAGCAGCGCATCCCTGTTGGCGACGTGAACATTCCAGCCTGCATCAAAAGTCCACCAGGCGGTATCTTCCATCTTGCTGTTAGTAGCCACGCCCTACTCCTGTCTCTCTAGGGCACGCTATCGGATACTAGGTGAGCAGCCGGGGCGCGCCCCCTGTTGGCGTCTGAACACCATCATTCTAGCACACAAAAACGGGTGGCGCGCGCAAACGCCGTGACGTATTCCGCCACACGCTCACACGCGCCACCCACGCGCGGGCACTCACAGCCGAGGCAACAAGCTACCACCGCGCGCCAGTATTCGACGCTTAGCCGCTACTCGCCAGCGCCACCTCCCATAACACGCTCAGCGGCCGCGCGAATCAACTCACTCTCAGGCAAACCACGCGTTCGCGCAACCCTACGAGGCGTCTCCTGCCTCACAAAACCACGCATCCGATAGATGTCACTCACAGCATTAGACGCGAGATTATTCAAATCTGACACCGAACGAGGACGCCCCCACTTTCCCATATCCCGGTCAGCAAACAGCTCTGACACCGAACGAGGATGCCCCAACTTTCGCGTATCGCGATCAGCGAACCGCCCATTCACGCGCTGACGCTTCTCCACATCCGACAACCCCACCTCGCGCGACACCTCAAAAACATCACGCACATCCTCATCAGACCACCCATAAAACTCAGGGTCGGACAACGCTTCATCCCACAAATCAGGATGCGTCACAACATAACGACGAGCATTAGGAATCATATTCTCATGACGGACAGCACGAACCGCCAACAACAGGTTCTCACGACCACCTGCCTCCAACGCTCCGTTAGCGACAGCCGCCAACTCGCCGCCCATAGCATCGGGCGACGACACCACGCGCTCCCACACACGAGGGTCACGCTTCAACCTGCCCATGTGGGCATCCAGCTCATCCGACGACATCCTGGTCTCGCGTTCAGCAATCAACGTCACGTCGGAATCACCAAGCGAGCTGGAACCAACCCTCTCAGCGGCAGAACCGGCACCTCCCTGCATGAACCCGCCGGAACGATATGCCAACAACTCAGCCGCATACTCCTGAGCTTCACCAGCCTACTCAAAATGCAACGCACCCTCACGAGCAAACTTGCACCGCCTGCCTTCCTTCGCATCGCACCGGCCAACAGACCCATCCGGCCTCACATGATGACGAGACATAACATCTTCCCATACCACGCACCCCGCAACAAAACGGGTCGCACAAGAAAACCTAACCTAACGCCACGCCAATAGCCGCCGCGAAAACACCGCCCACCCACTACAACACACGCGCAAACACGCAAAAACACCACGCCGCCCCACGCAAAAAGCGGGGACGGCGCGGGGCTACAACGCACGCGCAAACACGCTGGCATGGTCGCCCAATCGCGGCGCTCACACGTCGATATGCTTGCCAAACGGCGATGGGCGCTCAAACAAGCGCGCAAGACGCTCATCCGGCACGCTCACATCGGACTCGATAATGCGCATGAACTCCTCATGCTCCGCATCGCTCATCTTAACGATAAACGACGGGCGCATACCATGAAACGCCTCCACGTCAACAGGCGCGTTCACCTCCTCGATAGACACAACCCCACACCTCCTCTCCCGCAAGCTCACGCAAACACGCGGGCGTACAATTCACGACTCGACACGGTCACCCATAAGACCGCGAGGAGCAATAATCGTCTCAACCTCATGCTCATGAGACATTTCCGTCATCCCCCGCACCAACTCAGCGTCGCTCATCTCATACGAAAACGTGTCCTCGTCATCATCGCCCAGGTCACCAAACCCAGGAACCCATACTCCCGCGTCGGTCTTGGTGAAGCGTATCCACCGATAATACTCGTCATCGAACCCAATAAGAACAACCGCGCCAGCACGCAACTCCGCAAGGTCAAAACGCTCAAACAGCCACGTCTCGTAATTCCTCGCAGTAACGATAGTCCTCATTATTCTTCCCTTCTCAGTTGCATGGTGTTTACACTCATCATAGCACACGACACCCCGCCACATGCGCGCGAGCGCCACTCACGCGCGGGTACCACGCAACAGCTCGCGAGCCGCCACCGTGGCGACCTCCACGCGCCGCCGCTGGCAACCACACGACCCAGCCGCCACCACAAACTCACGCCACCAACGAGGCGACACCAAAGCGCCCTCCCACATTGGGCGGGAAACCGCAAACAAAACAGGAGCAGCACGCGGGTCGCCCTCAAACACCAACACGTCACCCTCCTCCACGCACGCCGACACGTCACGGTCAACCATGCCAGGTTGAGAGTACAGCGACACATCCACAACGGTGCGCAACCCGCAGGTGTCACAGCACGCGTCAACCTCGTCAACGGAAGAAAGAGCGTCATAGCAGCCGCCAGAACACGCAAGACGATGACACACGTTCACGCCATACCAGCCCACCGCCCGCACAGCATCAACAACGGCAGACGGGGCAGCGCCCACAGTCACGGAAAGCAACGACACAACAAACTCCTTTTCACACGAGCAATGCGGGCGACACCCACACGTCAGCGCCACAAGCGACGCAGCGTGTCGTTGTCAACGAGGCGGTCAACCTCTTCGTTCACGTACTCCTCATACGCGTCGGGAGCAAACTTCGCCAACGCGTATTCGACATCGAACTCTAAATGCGCGATCTGCACCGGGTCAGGGTAGTCCTCGCGCAGCTTCTCGTCCGCCATATCGTACACGTCGTCCTCATCAAGCAGGCGACCGTCACGAGTCACCGCCACAAAACCGTCATCACCGGGACACATAATGTTGACCGAAGCAAAACCGTCACAGATAACGTCGGTGTCGTCCCACAATTCAAGCATCTCACGCAGAGGCGCGTCATCCACGTACTTGCCTCCATCGCGCTCAACGATCATCATGAGAACCACTCCAACTTTCATATTCTTTCCCGTTTGCGGCAATTTTATGCCCTAACAGCACTTATGCTACTATGACGAGCAGGAAATCGCGCGCGAAAAACGCGCGCAACCACATAGACGCGAACGAGAACAAAAGGGAAGCAACCGAAAGGAACACGAGGAAACAATGAACACATGGAACGACATCGAACACGGCTTTGGACCAGCGCGCGCCACGCAATACACCGCCAGCGACGTAGACCAGCTCGCCGCCACCCTCTACAAACTCTTCCACGGCCGCTACGTGAAGAGCGACAACGGCCACATCATCACTTTGAGCGACGGCACCAGCCTTACCATCACGCTAGGCGACGGCAACACGGGCGCGGACAGTGCCAGCGCGGGCGCAGGCTCATACGGTCAGGACATGCGCGCACACGCAGACCGCCGCATCATCGAGCGCGCACACCTCCACACCAACACCAACCACGCGGGCACCATCACCGGCCTGTCGCTCATCCTCTTCTACCAAGGCGAAACCACGCCCTCCACCATCCGCGCCGCCCACACAGACATCGCCACCGGCACGTTCGCCACCCCACGCGACAAGAACAAGCCGCTCGCCACCATCCGCGTCGCACTCACCCAAAAGCAAATCGACACGTGGGTCAAGCGCGAACAACAAGCGCTCGCCGACATGCTGGTCGGAGAAACCATCGCAGGCACGGCGGACGGCGTATTCACCCTCGCACCACGCGAGAACGGCAGCGAGAATAGCCGCAACGTCGACAACGAGAACGCGAACGAGGCGGGCGCTACCAACGCGGGAGACGCACACACCATCACTGTACACGCAACCCTCAACAACCAACCACGCAACAACAAGGGAAGCCGCCACGCCACCACCATCACCCTCACGGACGGCCGCACCATCGGCCCCATCACCCACGCATGGGTCACCCGCACCCGCGCACAAGACACCCGCGAACAACCCACCAACGCAGACAAGACGCAACCCATGACAGAAAACACCACCATCACAGGCGACGACAACAACAACAACGTGACCGCCACCACGAGGCGAAACCGCCGCGAAACCACCGTCATCACCCTCCACGCCACCACACCCGACAACCCCACACCAATCGACCTCTACACCAGCGTCTACAGCGGACGAACCGCACACCACGGCCTCACCATCGAACACAGCAACGGACGCGTCATCAACGGCGAAGCCGCCGCCACCCACACCACAATCAGGCTCCCACACAAGTAAACAACCGGGAGCGCGTAGGTAAACACGCAGGGGAGGGGCGCAGGCACACAAGCAACCTGCACCCCTCCCCTGTTTCCTTATACGCACCACGCGCCCCAGCAATGCGCGCCACAACTACTTTTAGCTTCCCCTGTGCTAGCGGCCGCGCACAACGCGCCCGCACAACCTCGCTACACTGCACCCAGCGCCCCATGACCAGAAGCACACCCACACGCAAGCATAGCAGCCGCCCCACACGCGGGAGAATGTGCTACAATGTAACCAGATAAGAAAACACACCCACACAGGAGAAAACCCCATGATCGACACCATCAACACCGACACCACCCAGGACAACGCCCGCGACCTGAACAAACTATTCGCAGGAAAGCAGATCATGGACGCGCGCGACCGCGACGGCCGCCCCGCGCGAAACACCGTCACCTTCACCGACGGCACCTACCTCACCATCCAGGCCGCAACCACGCTCCCGGGCGGCAGGTACCTGCTCGCCGACGGCCTCGACATGGACGTTGACAACTTCGTCAACAGCGACGACGAACACCACAAGAAATGGGACAGCGGACACGTCATCCGCGCCTGGGCGGAAACCACTATCACCCCAATCGTAGACGAGACCGACCCCATGATCGTCGATCAAGAAAAACGAACCGTCACCCTGTGGGCACTCACCGAGAACAACCTGCGACCCGAAAAGATCGCAGAAACAACCGGCACCTACGTCATCCAGTCACCCATCACCCCCACCCTCATCATCGAAAGCAGCGACGGCACCACCATCAGCGCAGCTGATGCGGCTCTCAAGCCTCAATGGTGAATGACGAGCACATACAGGCCAAGAAATAAAAGCGGACGCGCACGGTGAACACTCACCCTACGCGTCCGCTTCACAATCCAACACCAGCGGGAGCCTTTAGTGTACCACGCTCCCGAACATGAACGAGACACTGGCGGCAACAAGAATCAGATACGCCCAAAAGCGACCAGTCGGGCGATTATCCTTCTTGTACTCCTCAAAAGAATGATAAGACAACATCAGTGCCATGATAAGCCAAAACAGGAAACGGAACATAAACTCTCAACCTTTCGTACTGTACGAGTGACATGAGCATACCACGCGCACAAGAAAAACACGCAAACAGCGCACGCAAATAGCGCGGGTACAAGCGCAGCGGGCGTTAAACAGGGCAGACCAGCGAACGCTCACGCGAAACAACGCACATGGCGGCGACGCAGGAAAGACACTCCGCACGCAAAAAGACAGGGAAGCCCCGCGCGCCGCGAGCGCAAACAGCTCATGCGCGCGGGGCTTCCAACTATGCTCCCTTGAACGCCGAAACCGCGCGACCACAAGAAAGCCAGGGGAGAGCAAGCACCCACAGGTAAACCCCGTCATGCTACTTGTTGCTATCTGGGGAACCCATCATGCTCTCCCACATCATCTCACGCTCATCGTCGTCAACTTCCACCAAGTCACGCAACACCCCATCCACGTCAGGGACATCAACCACACGCCCCTCAGCGTCGCGCACACGCAGTCGCACATTCGAGCGCTCAAACGGATTATCGCCGTTCGCCCGCGCCAAACACTCACTACCAACGCCCGTCGCATCATCATTCAGGCGCTTCACAATGAACTCGCGCGCACGAGCAGGCGACACATCCACCTCGCCACACTCATACGTCACGTCAGCATGGCAGTCAAGCAAACTCACCTTACTACGCGAGTCCACCAACTCCACCACGCACGCCTCGGTAGCATCAGAGCTACCCACGTCAACGACAGTCGCGCCACACGTCACCAAACCGACACGCCCACCAGAACCCACGTTCATGACGGCCGCGCCCTCGCCCGTCACATGGTCCACGCCACCGCCACGCCACACCTCACCAACACGCGCGTCACCCGTCACAAGCTCCACCACACCACCAGATGCCACCGTATTCACGCGCGCATCATCCTTAACCGCCATCACGCGACCACCGGAAAATACGCCATGTACGCTCGCACGGTCGCGCACCTCACCCACAAAACCGTTATCGCGCACAATCTCCACGTTTGCCTCGCCAGTCATCGTGCCAATGCGCCCATGCTCCATGTAGCCATCCTCGCGCCTGTGAGAGCGAACCTCGCCCACGTGAGTGCGCCCCATCATGTAATTCACGCCGCCGCCAGACTCGACCGTGTTGATACGCGACTCACCGCTCATCTGACCCACGCGAGCCTTACCGCTCAAAGTGCCGACACGAGCCTCGCCCATCATGCTGACGATCTTTGTTTCCCCAGATGCGACGCCGACCGACGCGCGATTCCACAAATCTTCAACATACGACGGCGTAACGTGCATAGGGTTACCAGGCTCAACGTAATCGCCCATCACCCCAATGGATGCGTCGCCGCCAACCTGGCTGGCAACCAGCCCGAAAGCCCTATCCACACGAGCGTCATTAACGGCCGACATGATCTCTTCGTCAACGCCGTAATCAGTGTGGTAGCCAACATTGATGAGGTCACCAAAGTTCCCACCGGCCACGCGGATGTTCGTGTTACCGTCGCTGACAACCGACTGACCGTTGTCGCCCGCGAGAACTACCATCTCGTCGTCGTCACGCACGGCCTCCACCATGTTCTCTACAAGAACACCATCACGATACCAACGACCCGCCGAGTCCACGGCCAACCCAGAACTGTCCTCACACGCAGTCAAAACAGGAGCTTCACCAACGGAGGCGGTGAACCCGCCACGCGACGCAACCTCCTGCTCAGCCAGCCACCGCTCACCCTCCTCCACGGACGAGAAATGCTGCACAGGCGCACCATCCGCCCCCGCTAGGCGACACGCGCCCTCTTTCGCGCTACACCGAACCACACGACCCGCAGCCTTACCCCTCACGCCAACATGAAAACCAGCCACAATCAAACACACTCCAATCAGAAAAGAACAAAAACCAACCAGCACCCCGCGCTCACCAGCGCGTCAGTATAAATAAAAACCGAGAACAATGGGCGCACCTAATCGCCCACAACTGACCTACGCGCGGCGCATCTCATCGCGCTCAACGCTAGTGACATCAGGCAATCTGCGCAAAATATCCCCCAAGCGAGAAGCCTCTACCACATTCCCATCCCCATCACGGACACGAAGCGTCACGTTCGGGTCACCATAAGACGCATCGCGCGCCCTTGACACCAACACGGTACTCACGTTTGTTGAGTCGTCCCTCAAACGCTCAGCAAGCAGAACACTAGCACGCTCAGGCGTTACGTTTTCCTCGTCCATGTAATCGAACGTGATGTCAGCTCCGCAATCAATCAGCCCAATCCTGCTAGACTCATCCACGCTACCAACCGTCGCGCGGTCAGGAGCAAGATAATCGCCAACCTCCCAGACGGTAGCGCCATCCCGCACTCTCTCAACGGTTCCACCACCGCCGACGCTCACAACCATCGCGCCCTCGCCGTTCACGCTCCCCACGGACCCGCCGCGACGGACAATCTCAACTCGCCCATTCTCATACACGCCCTTCACGCGCCCACGCTCAATAACGAATTTAATAGACGCATTATCGTGTACCTCCTCAACGAACCCGCCGTCATGGACAACGCGCACATGCGAGTTCTCGCGTATCATACTAGCACGCCCACGCACCTTACCAATGCGAGAATCACCCACCATGTAATCCACGCCAGCGCGAGAATCAACCTCGCCAATGCGAGACATGCCACTCATCTCAACAACACCCGACTCGCCAGCCAACACGCCGATACGCGCATCATCCATCATCGAGACAATCCTGGTCTCCCCGCCAACCTCGTCAATCAACGCGCGGTCACGCACATCAACAACCTGCGATGCGGTCATCTCCAACACCGCACTGTCGCCCGGCTCCATGTAATCCGTCAACAGGTTAACACGCGCATCGTCACCCACATAGTCCACGTTCACGCCGAGAGCGCGCTTCACAGTAGCGTCCCCTCCAATCATCGACGTGTTCATATCATCACTGTAACAACCCACGTTAATGAGATCGCCAACGTCTCCCGCGTGAATCTGCACGTCCGTCTCCGCGTCGCTCACAATCGACCCGTGGAACTCGCTGTCGGTGAACATCACAGGCTCACCCTCATCGCTGACCGCTTCCACCATATTCTCCACGAGCGCGCCGTCACGATACCAGCGGCCAGCAGCGTCAACCGCAAGCCCTGAATTATCCCCACACTCAGTGAGAGCAAGCGCTTTTGCTTCCCCATCGCCAGCCCCAGCGGTAAACCCGCCACGCTGCGCGGCCTCCTGCTCAGCAAGAAACGCCTCGCCGTCCTCCACAGACGAGAAATGAGGAACCGGCGCACCATCCGCACCCATCAACCTGCACCCGCCAGGCTTCGCGCCACACCGCACCACCCGGCCAGCAGCATTACCCCGAACACCCACATGAAAACCAGCCACAACAACATGCTCCCAAAATCACACACTCACACGACAAACGCGCACCCACGCCCACCTACACAAGCGCACAGGGCGGAACACACACACCACGCCAATAGCCTCTACGAAAACACGCGAAACCATAGACACGCACGCCGACAACGTGCTACAATGAGAATACGCAAACACACAAAGTAACACGACCAACCAAGAGAGAAAGCAGGGAACGTGCCATGCGCAACCTCACCGACGAGCACACCACCTACGCAACTCCCATCGCCCCAGACGTTGAAAAGCACATCATGCAGGCCATCAACAAGACGGGGCGCAGCCCGCGATGGTTCAACTGGGACGCCGCCTGCAACTGGCTCACACGCCACCCGCAGGCAAGCGCCGACACCGCCATCGCCCTCTACGACTACGCGTTGCCGCGCACTATCGTTACCGAATCCTGGTACACCAACGACAACGTTGAACAGTATGTTACCACCGAATGTTGGCGCGAATGGGAGGGCCGCATCTGGCACATCACATTTGACGAGGCTCCCGGAACCAGTGAACCACTCATCCGTGAAGTAGACGCGCCCGGCAGCGACGAACCACCCTACATGACCGAAAGCGAATACCTGATCGTTGACGCAGTTGGCGACGACGGCGACGAAGAACCCACCCTCGCTCAACTCGGACTCTAACGAGATCGACCGTCATGCCCATGATTCTGACGCGGCTAAAACGCACACAAATGCCACGTACACATGCTCAGCTATAGTCAGAAGAAAATAAACGCCACAAGAAAGAGAAAACGCCATGAGTAACCTCACCGACAAGCACACCACCTATCCGGCTAACATCACACCGGACATTGAAAACCGCGTGATGCGCGCCGTCGGTAAGACGGGACGCGAACCGCGCTGGTTCAACATCGACGCAGCCTGCAACTGGCTCGCCCGCCATGATGACGCGAGCGCCGACACAGCCATTAAGCTCTACGATTATACGGTACTGCGCACCATCGTTGAAGAATGGGAGAACGGCGCTATCGAGGCCACCACAGGATGTTGGCGCGAATGGAACGGCCGCATTTGGCGGATCGTGTTCGACGAATGGTCCTCTGGGGATAACGGATCACTCGTTTTCGAGGTGGACGCGCCCGGCAGCTGCGAGCGGCCCCGCAGAAAATCGAAGAAGGGGCGATACCTGAGCGACTGCTGCTACTACGAGGAAGGCGACGAAGAACCCACCCTCGCCCAGCTCGGACTCTAACGAGAGCGCGCCCGCAAACATAGACAGACACAGGAAAGCGCGCAAACGCCCCTCTCGCGGCCTCACAGGCCGCAGGAGGGGCGCGCGAGTGCATCTAGGGCACGAAAGGCCGTCAGAGGCGCGTACAGACCCCTCCACATCCATGTGAGGGGCGAACGCTCACAGTGCCGTGCGCATGTGCGGAGAGAACATGCGCGTTAGCCCATCAACATGACCGCGCGAACCAAACCAGACGCGCTGGCCGACAGTGAGAAAAGAAACAGGACCAGCCACACGTTCGACCAGTTTTCCCTCCCCTTGCCAACCTCGTTAATAACAAGCCACGCGTTCAACGTTGTTGCGACAAGAGAAAAAATCGCCTGAAACATGATGTTACCTTCCTTCGCTTTCTTACAGGTGCAATCAATCATTTACACTATACCACACGTGGGCGAACACGTTGCCCTCACGCGCGCAGGCGGTACGTACTCAAAGTGACTCACCATGCAAATGCTGCCAATGTCCACCGACACAAACGTCCACACATGTAGATGCGGGCGTACTGCGTGTGCTACACTAAGAACCAGAACACCCCCACCACAAAAAGCAACAGGGAGACACCATGAACGCCAACGTCAACAACGATGCAAACAACGAGGCGGCAAAGACGCTCGCCAGCATGTTCGCCGGAACCACAATCGCAAAAACCTCCGCAAGCGGCGGCACCATCACCCTCACCCTCACGGACGGCGACACCATCACCATCCGACACGAAACCTGCACATACGACATCCTCGGCGAAACCCGCGCCAAGAAAACCGGAACCGGCGGCGGCATCACGCTCCGCGCACGAGACGCCATCGACAACGGTCAGAAGATCACCGCCGCATGGGTCGAAAAAACCGAGACGCACCAGGAACCCACCTATTACGGCGACGACGAGGAAACAACTGAAACTATTTCACTGTACATTATGTTCGAGGGTGATCTGCGCCCCACGCTCCTCACTAACAACACCACGCGCTACAGTTGGAAAGCAGAACACCCGGACTTCACCATCAAGCGCGGCAGCGTAAGCGTCACCGCCGACAGCGCACGCATCAGCTTCTCGTTTCACCGCCCATGTGATGAGTGAACGAACCCACACGGCGTAGGTGAGTCTCTACCGCGCGCTAACACGTGACGCGCACAGCGCAAGCTGCCACGAAAAGAGCGCCCCGACCACACGGCCAGGGGCGCTCTTTTGCACGCCAACAAAGAAACGTCGAGACACCACGTGGGGGCATCGCAACCGCAACATACAGCCGCCACATCCCTCTCTCGCTCACTGTACGGCCCGTAGACGGCCAAACGGGGGCGAAACGCACACGGGGAGCGGTAAGCGCGCGAAAACGCGTCAGAAGCGCGTACAGCGAACCGGAGAAGCGAGACTCGACAAAAAGGCGCAGAACACACCAGGAGGAGCGCGGTCGCGAGCGTTCAACCACTACGCGCCCGTCACCAGCAAAGAAGCACACTAGCAATCCCGGCGCGCACGCCAACTCCCACAAGAAGGTACGCGCCCTACTTCTTAAAACCCCAATACAAAAGCCCGCCGTTAACGGCCAGGAGGGCACCAACTGTCGCGCACAATGTCCAGTTGTGAGAGCGGATACCGGCGACAATAGTTACCGCCCCCAAAATCGCCGTAACAATACTCAGAACTATCGCCGGGGCGCAACTAACATCGTCGTCGCTCTCGACTTGGGTATCCTGCGCTCCCGGCCACAACCCATGCCACTCCAACACCTGAGCGGATAAAGAGATAGGCAAAAGATGGTATGACAGTTTTTTGCTCACAATAACAACTCCCAATTACTACTAGGCGGGGAGGACTGCCCTCCTCAAACTATCTCCATTATACACTAAAACGGGCTACGTGCGCGCCAGCGTCGTCGCCACATGCGCACACAAAAATGTGGGGCGCGCAGACCAGGGAACAAACCCCAGCCCACGCGCCCCACACAAGACTCGCAAGGGTGCTTTCACACGCCCTCACGAGGATGCACGCTCAGAGACGACGCGACATGCGACGAGCCGCGCCAGCAGCCACGCCGCCAGCAACAAGGAACACGCCAGCGCCAACACCCGTCAACACGTTTCCGCCCGTCACCGGCAAAGAACCAGCGCCACCGGCAACCCCGGCACGCACACCAGCAGCCGTCACCTCACCAGGCGCAACACCCGTCGAACCGTCCTTACCATCACGGTTACCAGTCTCAGCTTCCAACTGGTGAGCCTGACTAATATCCTGGTCGTAGTCGTCGGCGTCGCCCTCACCCTGCACCACGTGAACAAGAACAGTCTTACCATCCTCACTCAACTCAACAGGGTTGTTCTTGCTGAAATCAATCTTCCAACCATCCGGCACAACGCTACGCAAATGGTCGAAAAACTCGCCAACGGTAGACGACGGGGCAACCACACTCGCCGCCGGTGCGACAGCCGCACCGTTCTGAGCGACCAGCGACACCACCGGCTGCGGCATCACGCCACCATTCACACTCGCAGCGCGGGCAACAGCCTTCGCATACAAGTTGAACAACTCACGAACCGCAGGGTCGTTCTGGTACTTCTCGTCCAACGTCGGGTCCGGCACCGGCTGAGGCTGAGGTTCCGGCTGCGGCTCAGGCTGTGGTTCCGGGTTAGGAGACGGCTCAGGCTGAGGTTCCGGCTGCGGCTCCGGGTTAGGAGATGGCTCAGGGGACGGCTCCGGGGTGTCCGCGTCCAACACGGGAGCCTTCGTCTTAGATACCAGGATACGCAGACGACCAGATGCGGCATCAAACTCGATACCAGTCACAGACTTCACGCCATCCAGGTTAGCCGCCGTGCGGTGAGCCTCAGACATCCACCACACAAACTGGTCCAACGTCGCGTTCCCGCTGCCGTCCGTAGACTTCGCGATCACGCCAGCGCCACCGGGAAGAACCTCACCCGATTCAGCGTCCACAACGTCGTAATAAATCTCCTTCTCCACAACGTTGTCCTTAATCGGAAGAACGCTCTTGTACAAACGCTCGACCTCAGCAAGGAACGCCTTATTAGGAGCAGCAGCACTCGTCGGGTCAGAAACCGTCTCCAAGCGGACAGCGCTACCGCTCACCTGCACGCCACTGACCTTACGGCCAGTCTTAGCCGCAACGCCCGCATACTCGTCAGCCTTCTCCAACACGGCGCGAACACTCGTGCCCGCATCCAAGTTCTCGTTCTTCAACGCGCGGCCACCATCCGAGAGTGTCACCTGCGGCGCGCTAGCAAGACTCTTGTTGTCAGCCGCCAGCGCCTTAGTGCGCACCAGGCCACCCTTGATAGCGTCCACCTGGTCGGCGGTCAAAAACTTCGGCGCAAACCCTTCATCGTCCACGTTCGACGTGTCCGGCAACTTATCCGACACGACGTAGCGGAAATACTCTCGCCCGTCCACCGTCTCCAAACGCAGCGACGTGATCTCCTTGGTGGAACCGTCACCCATCACCGAGCGTACAGCGTCAGCAACAGAAGTCACCGGCATGAGCGCGGCATTACCCAACGCACTAGCCGGAGTCTTACCTTCCTCCAAGAACTGAGTCGTCGCAGTCGTGTACAGCGCCGACTCATCAATACGCGAAGAAAGATCAGGGTTACCAAACACAAGCTGACGCACGCGAGCACGCTGAGCAGCGTCCTTAATGAAATCAAGCGACGTGAACTCGCCCGCCGTCACGCTCTTATCGCGCACAAAAGTCGCATTATACGCGCCCTCACCAGCGTTCGTAGCCGGAGTGATCGACTCTAGCGTGTAACCGACGGGCGTCATCTCAGCGCGCATAATGTACTCGCGCACAGCCGCGCGGTCCATACCCTTACCGAAACTAAGAACCGCACCATTAGGGGCCGCACCCTTCAACAGCAGCGCAACACTCTCAGCGAGCGTATCCTGCTCACCCGTAAACTTATCACCCAGCAACTCAATGGCCTTATCAGCCACGCGGCCACGCTCACGCGCCACCACAGCCTCATAGCCACTTGTCCGCGCACTATCCGCGCTCGCCGCGTCCTGCGTCTCAGCATACGCCGGAGCCACATCACCGGCAGCAGTAGCAGCACTCACGCCGCCACACACGCCAGAAACAGCGGCCGCAGCCGCCAAAAACGCGAAACCAGCACGCGCACGCTTGTTCTTCACAGTCATACAGACTCCTCTTTCCTATCGACAAAACTCGCGTTACCACGTAAATATCGCGGAACACCTAACACACTAACACACGCGCAGCAAGAAACCAAACACGCGGCAAGAAAACACGAGGCACGCGAACAGGAGAAACCCGGCGCACCGCCCCGTACACAAGCAGATGCGGCGGCGAGACAAGCAAACAGCCCGCCCCGCCGCACTCACGCGAGAAACCCGCCACGCGCCCGTAAGCGCGTCACTCATCCTCATCATCGTCAACGAATGGCTCCATGTCATCGTCCCAACCAGACGGCGGCAACACCACATCACCCGCGCCAGCCGCCCACTCGCCAGCCCTACGATCAAAAGACGCCTCAAACGACCCGAACAACGCATCCACATCCCACTCAGACGCAGTAGGCCGCCCACGCACAATGCGCCGCACATCAGCATCATCCAACACCACACTCGACCCGTCACGCGCCACCACGCTCAACCGCACGCTCACACCCTCACCAGAATACAGCGACCGCCGCACGCCCTCACTCACACGCAACCCGCCACCACTGTAACCATCAGCGCTCTCACGCCGCAACCGGGCATCAAGAAGCCGCGCAGCATCCTTCGAGTCAGCCACACTATCCGCGTTCACCGCAAACCCAACCCGAGCATACTCACCCAACACGCCCACACGACTATCCACGTCAACCACACCAACGGACGCAACGCCTTCACTGTCCGCGCCCTCCACGAACTCCACGCGAGAACCACCAGACACCGAATCCACGTGTCCGTCAGCCAACACAGCGTTCACACTAGACCCGCCATGGCAGCGCCCCACATGAGCCTGACCATACTCATCACCAGCAACACTACCAACCACAGACCCATCAGACACGATACTCACACTACCCCCGCCAGGCACGCCCGGCGACAACTCGCCGCCACCAACGCTCCCAACAAAACAACGTTTCGCTTCCCCCACCATGCCGCCCGCATACACGTGCTCAAACCGCGCGCCCCGCGCCTCGCCCACCACAGCGCCACCAGACACGTGAGAAAACAACACGTCCCTCGCGTCCTCAACCAAAACAGCGCCACGCACACTCACGTCATCGCCAAACGCGCGGCCACCAGCAGGCACAGCCCACATATTCCCAAACGGCTCAGCGCCCACAAGACCGCGCACAAGACGCACAGGCACACCAGAGTCAGCGGATGGACCCACCAGGGCCGCACCATTCGGAACAGTCACCGTCCCCACACTCACCAGCGCATCATCCCACGCAATCCCACGCCCATCACCAACAGGAGCAGAAAAACCAGCATCAGAAGAAACAACAGGAGCAGGCCCGCGGGCAACCCCAGTGGTGAACCCGCCACGCCGCGCAGCCTCCTGCTCAGCAAGAAACGCCTCGCCCTCCGCAAGAGACGCGAAATGCGGCGTCAGCTCACCATCCGCACCAGTCAACCGACAACCGCCAGGCTTCGCACCACACCGCACCACACGGCCCGCAGCATTACCCCTCACGCCAACATGAAAACCAGCCATCAGAAAACCTCACGCTCCCCACAACACAAAAAGACAATCACGCGCGTGGCGCGCTCGTGAACGAAACCCCACACGAACAAAAACCGGAGAAAACACCCACGCCAGCACGCGCCCCTCACACACGAAAAATAGCCACCCTCACGCGCACCACACAGACGCGACTACACGCAGCGGGCGCACACGCAAAAACATATGCGGGGCGCGCAGACCAGGAAAAACACAGTCCACGCGCCCCACACGGCAGTCACCAGAAAGCGCTCACCACACGCAAGCGCCACGGCGAGCCACCGCGCTATCGCCACCACGAGTGCGCTACTCTCCCACGCTCACGCCCTCACGCTCCATGAGCAACGGCAACAAATTCTTACCCATGCGCCCACCATATCGAATGTCCACCAAGCCAGCTTCCAGCGCGCCACGGTCCACGCGCCCAATACTCGCTAACGCCTCCTCAGCGTTACTCGTCTCAAAACTGATACGCGAATACGGGCCAACAAACTGGACCACAGGGCGCTCACGCGCACCATCGCCCTCATTCACAGACGCAGAGCAACGAACCAAAGAAATCTCCGCCCACGCGTCCTCACCGCCGCCCATATTCCTCACATGCGCATCCGGCCCACCCAGGTAACCAACGCGACCCGACAAGGAACCAACCTCGCCACCGCCACGCAGCCCATTCACCACGCCGCCGCACAAAACCGTATCAATCTCACCCAAGTTCTCATCTACCACGCCGCCAGCGCGCACACACTCTACGCGCCCACCAGCACGATTATCCGCCAACACTGCGCCACCAGTACTGTCAGCGGGAGCAGTCGGGGAGCCAACAAACCCCACCACACCCTCATTCACGTCCAACGTCGCGTCACCGAGCAGATGTTCCACACGACCTCCACGAGACACACATCGAACAGCGCCCATGCCGTCAACCGCGCCAACGGTACCACCAGCACCCACAATCTCAACGACACCACGACCATTCACTGCCTCCACGCGACCGCCACCGGACACTCTGCGCACAACACCATCACCCTGCCCGTCAGCATCGCCGCCAACCAAGCCAACAGTAGCGCCCACGCCATTAACGAGATTCACGACACCGCCACCCTGGGCAGCACCCACACGGCCACTCGACAACACGTTATCCACACGGCCACCATGCGACACGAAATACACGAGGCCACCATCCGCAACAACCCCCACTTCGCCACCAGTCACGCGACCAATCGCACTGTCAGCGTTCACGCGAGAAACAGAAGCGTCACCCGACATGACGGTAATACGAGACTTCCTGACAGTACCATCAGCCTCAACCAACCCATTCAAGCCACCAATTTCCGCGTCCCCCGTCACCTCATCAAGGCGCACACCAAACATGGCGTCGGCACTAAAATCGCCCTCAACGACGCCTCCATTGATGCGAGCCACCGTATCCACACTACCAGCGTCAGCGTTCAACGCATACTCGCCGCCACCGTCAATAACGTCAACAAAATCATCCCTGCTGGCACCCCACTGAGCAATGTCAGCACCACACACGCTCGTCACATCTTCCCCGTTATCACGGTAAAAACGGCCAGCCGCATCCACCACGAACCCACTATCAGGAGCAAACGCATCACGCACGCCATCGTCAGCGTCGCCAGAACCGCCAGCGAACCCCGTCATCTCGCGCTCAATCAACGCCTCAGCAGCCGCCTCAGCCTCACGCAGCGTCCCAAAATGCGGCGCATCCCCACCAAAAGGACACCTACTCGCCGGGGCAACGCACTTCCCCGGCTTACCCTCACCATTCACATGCCACTTCACAGCCACCAGAAACCACACTCCCTAACTCGCACAACAAACACAGAACAGAAACACCCCACGCCGCCACCTTTCGCTTCCCCGCAGCTCACAGGGGAACACCGGCAGCAACAAAAAAGGGGGGGAGGAATAAGCCCTCACCCACAACACGCCAATAGCCGCCCGCAACGCCAAGAAAACACGAGGCCACCCACGCCCACACAGGCAACCAACAAGCCCCGCCGCCCCCACACCACCGGACGCTCTTCTCGTGACACACCCCACAGCACTCAACGCCACCTTTCACGCGACTGAGCGAGCACACGCGCCCACACATGTGCCACACTAAAACCAACACAAGAAAACACACCAACCACCAGAGAGAAGGAAACCCAACCATGAACACCAACACCGTCAACAAGATCGCCGAAGCAGCCGTCCGACTCACCTCGCGTGCCGCAAACCTCGCAGTCATGCAGGCGCTCACCGACTCGTGGAACGCCCTCACCGACCAGCAGCGCGCCGACTTCACCAGCAACGTCGGCGACTACAACACCGTGACAGTCGCCATCAGCATGGGCGGCACCAGCGCCCGCCTCGTCACCGACGAATGGCATGAAGAAATCGAAGAAGATAACGCCGCTGTCGCCGAATACCTGAAGAACCTCGAAACCATCCTGAACGACCTTGACGGTGACGCACAGTACATGGGCGAACTATGGGACGGCGCAAACCCCGAAGGCGAAGAATCGTACCGCCCCCTCTACTACAGCCAGGACGACCTCGACACCGCACGCAACATGTACCAGATCGCACTGGACCACATGGCGCAGCTCCTCGCCGCCAACTAAAAGAGACGCGGGGCCGCAAGAGGGACGAAAACACGAGCGCAGCACAAGAAAAATAAGCACCCACCGGGAAACACAAACCCCGGCGGGTGCCCGCTTCCCCACCCACGCTATTCACCCATCAGTGGAAAACCCGCCAAGCAACGCCAGGCGGGCAAGAAGAAAAACGAGAGGGAAAAGGGGAACACAATGACACGAGTAAACAACACGCCAGAAGGCCAGTACGTCACAGACCGGGCGGGCCGCACCTGGAAATGGACCACATTCGGCCACCTCCAAGAAGGCGACATGATTCCCGACGAAAACGGCAACCCCACACGCGTCACCGTCGCATACCCCACCCACGTTCCACAACAAATGATCGAGTTCACCACACCCACCGGCACATTCACCGTCGGCGGCACACACCTCCTCTACGTCGAAACCGACGAAGATATTGCCCTCCACGCCCACAGGCTCACCCAGGCGCGCGCGGCACTCGCCCCGCTCATGGGCAACCCCGGCGCACGAGCAACCCTCGAAACCACCGCACGACACGGCGACACCGCCACCACCGCAGACACGACAAGCGGGAGCGGCGCGGGCGACACCGCCACAGGGGCAGGCGCAGACACGCCACCCATCCCCGGAAGCAAACTCACGTTCCACGACACCTGCACACCCGAAGAACTATACGACGCCACCCTCGCCTCCTGGAACCAATACGCCCACTACCTAAACCGGAAACACGCAGGCGACGGAGCGGGTGAAACCACCGCAACAGGCGAACCATACCTCGACGACAACACCGTCAGCAACATCGCCGCACACCTCCTCCTCGAAACCCACCGCTGCGCACAGGCTATCGGACCCGCAGCGGAGGATACCACACTCGGATACACCAGCCCAGACAGCCAACACATGACACAGCCAGTATCCGCACCACAGCTCGCCCAGCAGCTCCTCGCCGTATGCGCAGGCGGCAAATACGCGCAACAATGGCCACCCATCATCGGGCGCGTCATCACCGCCCTAGAGGCCGAACAACTCCTGAACGAAGGTCACAACCTCCACATACCCAACCCACCAACCAGCCTCACGTAAGCGCGAAACGCGGGATTCGCCACACACTCGCCAAAGATAAGCGAACAGCCACCACCCAAACCCCGCGCGCTCGCGGACAAACAAACGCCGAGCCGCGCGGGGACAACCACCCAACCACGCGTCCACACATGTAGACACGCGCGCGTGCAAATGGCACAATAAGAGCTATGAACGAGAACACCACCAACAACGCAATCGTCCTCAACCAGGACAGCACGGCAGAAGAATACACAAAGATTCTGAGAGGACGCTACATCACCAACATCACCCTCACCAACATGGACAATGACGGCTACGCACTCACCGCAACCCTCACCCTCGACAACGACACCACCCTCACCGTGGAAGCCAACGAAGGGTGCGGCGGCTGCGCAAACGGCTGGTACCATATCACCCGCGCGTTCTACCGAGGCAACAGATGCGCCCGCATCATGAACGCCCGCGTCGAATACACGCGCAACGAAAACGACATCAGGGACGGGTGGGAAAAATACACCATCTTCGTCATGATCGACGGAAATGAAACCCAGCTTCCCCTCCTCACCGCACAAGGCGACGACGGACCCGGCGCATACGGCACCGGCTTCACCCTCACAGCGCGCCGAGGCGCAGGCGGCAACACCGCCACCAAGTAACCCCACGCGTGGCGCGCACACACCAAACAGAACCAGCCGCCAGCCACCAAGCGCGAGAAAAGAAAAAGAAAGACACAAACCATGAACAACAGCGACAACCGCAACTGGGCTATCGAATACGCCACAGAACTCACCGAACGCGCGGCAGGACTCACCATCATGGCCGTCATCGAAACCGCATGGAACAACCTCACCCCCAACCAACAGCAAAACATCCTGAACATCTACGGGCACGAAGATTACGCCGCCGTCGCCATCCCTCTCGACAACCCCCTCACACCACACCTCACAAGCGAGGACTGGTGGGACAAAGACTACGGCGAAGAAAACCCAGCACTCCAACAGTACCTCACAGAAATCGGAACCAACCTCACGCGCCTAAACGCCAACCCAAAACAAATCGGCAACCTCTGGGACGGCACCGACACCGACAGCACCTACGTCTACTTCCCCATCTACGACTTCAACCGCAACATCCCCGACACCGCCACGTCTCTCCAATACACAGTCAGCAACCTCGCGGACCTCTTACGCCGCACAACCACCGACAACGACGAGGACGAGTGAGACGATATTACAACGGCGTGTGGTTGACAAAAACAACGCACCCCGCGTACACTCATAAACTAAACTGACAAATAAGCGCCAACCTCACGCGCACAAGCAAGCGGGGTTGGCGCACACTGCGGATGTAGCTCAACAGGCCAGAGCGCCACCTTGCCAAGGTGGAGGCTGCGGGTTCAAGCCCCGTCATCCGCTCCAAACCCCGCAACACACAAGCAAGCGAGCTGACAGCGCTCAAACAAGCGGGGTACACAAATGCAGATGTAGCTCACCAGGAAGAGCGCCACCCTCCCAAGGTGAAGGCAGCGGGTTCGAGACCCGTCATCCGCTCCACACAACAAAAAGAGAGGGGGAGGGAACCAACCAAACAGGTTCCCTCCCCCTCTTTTCCTACACCCACACGCGAAAACACCAACGTCGGCGCATCCGCCGTAGTACCATCCGCCCCTACCGAGAACCGCACCGACTAAGATTCCGGCTCCACACACACGAAAGCACCCAACTACGCCACACAGCAGAAGCACGATCTTCCGCACACCTTTCGGCCCACACGCCAAGAGCGCCGGTCCACTACAAAAAACACACCAACACGCTCACCAACACCAGTGCACAAACCCCGCCAGCCAACACCAAACCCCACACACCCACACCAGACACCAAAGCACTCACACGCCCACGAACACGCGCCCACCAACCCAACACCACGCCACCGCCAGACACAACACCACCACCAACACCAACCCGAGCGCCCCAATCACGCACACGCGCACCAAACCCCACACCAACACGCCCCACGCGCGAAAAACCAGACGCGGACACACACCCACCAGAAACAGGCGCGGACGCTACGGGCACAGAACCAGACACGGGCACGGAGCCATCAGACAACGAACCAAACCCAGGCACGCAATCAACAGAAGAAGAAAGCAACCCAGAAACTCTCGCCCCATCCACACCAGCAGCACGCGCCCACCGCCGCAACACCAAAAAACACCAACCATCACCAAACACACGCACAGCGCACGGAACACACACGACCACACCACCACACGAGGACGCGGACACATCACCAGACACGAACACAGAACCACCAGAAACCCCAGACACGGGCGTGGAACCAGACAAGGACCCAAGACAGGACACAGAGCCAACAGGCGCAGACTCGGACCCAGACCCAGGCGCAGCAACACCCGCACCAGGCAACACAGGAACCACAGAACCAGACCCAGGAGAGGACACAGAACCAACAGGAGCAGAAACTCCCGCCCCACCACACTCGGACGCGAGCGAACCAACAGGCGAAGAACCAGACACAGACGCAGAACCAGACGCGGACCCAGACACACCACTCAACACAAACACCCGCAACCCCACATCAAACGAAACACCCACACCACCCGAAGCAACCGCCACACCAACACTCTCGGGCAACACGCCACCCGCAACAACACACCCAGCACCCAAACAACCACGCGCACCAGACACGCCCAACAAGCACACCCCCACAACAAAACGAGACACCAACCACGCGCACACACCCACGCAACCAATCAACACCAACAACCCAATAACCCACCGGGGCACACACAACCCCCAAACACCTTTCACCCACACAAGCCCACACCCCCACCATGCCACTTTCACGCGCACGCGAGCAGACACAAGCAAAAACACCCCCAAACCAACACCAACACCAACCACTTTCGCGCCACAAAACCCCACCACCGGGCACCCCAACCGTTATTAACAAAACAAACAAAACCAAAAAGACAAGAAAGAGGCCAGAACACGTGAGCATCCGAAACCACCACAACACGCACACCAACCAAGCCACACCCGAACACGCCCCAGGCACCAACCACGAAACACACACACCCACGCCAGGCACACGCCTACTCGCAGGCACCACCGCCACCCAGCACTGGAAACAACACCACCAAACACCAGACACGCCCACCACCACACCCATCACCCACGTAAACGGCCAACAAGCACCCACCCACACCCAAAACAACACAGGAACACCCACCATCATCTACGGCAACTACACCAACACCACACCAGCAGCACTCCACGCCCTCCTCACCACAGCCGCACCCTGGACCCACGCAACCCCACACACCACACCAACAGACACCATCGGCTACCTCACCAACTGGGCCGAAAACACGCCCACAAACACCCGGCCACCCCAACAATGGCTCCCCACACCATACGCAGCCCCACTCATCCTCCTCCAAGGCCCCTTTGAGCACTGGCACCACACCACACCACTATCCCAACAAACCCCAACCCAACAAACCAACACCACACTCCACGCCAACGCCACATTCCAACCAAACCCCAACCAAACCCCAACCGTACGCACCGCCATCGCAATCAACGGAACACTCCACACCGCCTGCGGCCTCAACTACCATGAATGGCTACAAATCGGCCAACCCCAAACAGCCGCCCAAGCCGCCGCCCTCCTCAACAAAAAACACGCAAACCCCAACACACTCCACCAAGACCCACCACCATGCACCAACACCAACCCAAACCCCAACCAACCACACCCCAACCCACACACCCACTGCACCGGAGGCGGCAACACCACCAACAACTGCACCCACCACGTACAAACAACCTGGCAACACGCACCACACCCCATGCCATTCCCCCAACACTACCAACACACACCCTGCGGAACCCCAAACCACCAACCACAACCCACACCACCACCCAACACCCACACAACCCAAACACCAACACAAACACCCAACCACACACCAACCACCCACCAAACAACAACCCGCACCCACGGAACACCCCACACAACAAACAACCCCACCACCAACCCACCAACCAACCCCAAAACAAACAAAACACCCACCAAACAAAACAAAAAACAAAAAACAAAACAAAACAAAAAACACCCAACCCCAACAACCACCACAACCCACCACCAACCACACTAACCCAAACCCACCACAAAAGACCACCCCACCCCAACCCCCTCGCCCCCCAACGCACAACGAAGCCACCACAACCACCCCACCAGGAATCGCCCCCACCAGGAATCGCCACCACTTGTACGCCCGCCACACAGACGCGCACCACCACGGCCGAGAGGCGCACACTGCCCCTCGCCCTATAGTAGGCCGCACTCTCCTCGGCCGGGCATTGCCGCCACCACGCACGCGCCACCGCCAAGGGCGCGCTTGTCACCAGCCACGCACGCCACCACCAGAGTGTCACCACCACGGCCGAGAGGCGCCAAGCCTCGCCCCCGCCCCTGTAGTGTAATCACCAACCATTCTGGTCGCTACCACCACCAGGGCACGCTAACACCGCAAGGCTCCCCGCCTCACCCCCACGCGCCCAGCGGGGCACCGCGTTCACCCTTGGTCGCACGCCACTGGGGACCTTGCACCCACCCGGCGGGGGTGCGGGACGTTTCTTATCCCGCACCCCTATAGTGCGCCCCCAGCGGGGCGACCCCCGCCTGGTGTTAACACCCCGCTTGTTGACGCAATACGCGCAAGCAAGCAGAGAGGCGTTAGCGCACGCCACCCAAACCCCACCACCAAGGGCAAGGGGCGGCGGGACAATCACGTCCCGCCGCCCCAAGGACACGCCAACGCCACCCGCGCAAACACCCACGCGAACACGAAAAAGCGCAACCCAGCCACCCACGAGCAAACACGCCCCGCAACAAGCCTCAGCAAGTACGCCCCCAAGCGAACACACGAAAAACGCCCACACCAAACGTGTGGGCGCTAACAAGTGTGTGAGCGCGGGAACCCGCGTGCCTAGCAGGGGCGACCGGCATGAAGCAAAGCAGGCGAAACCCCAAAAGCGGGCACGCAGGACAAGCGCACACAAAAGCGCGCAAACAATGGGGTTTGCGCCGTGTGCGCCTGCGCCCGCCAGACGGGGGTGAGACGCGAGCGAAAGGCCGCTCACAATAGCCCACGCCGGGGCGCGTGGGTTGTTGTGTTTGTGGGCGTGTTTGCGGACGTTTGTCGGCGTTTTTGGGCTGGTTGGTTTGGGGGTTTGGGTGTTTTTTGGGGGTGTTTGGCGTGTTTTCTGGTTTTTTGATATTTTTGGGTTGTGATGGTTGCGGGCTTTTTGGGTTCGTGTTGGTTCGTTTTGGTTGGGGTTTGTTGTGTCTGATGTTGAGCGTTTTCGTGGTTCTAACCCGTTTGTTGATTCTTTGATTGAGTCTGGGTTTACTGCTGAGGGCGTTGCGCGTGATGCGGATGGGGTGGCGTGGACGTGTGTGTCGCCGGTGTGGGCGGTGGGTTGTCCGGGGGTTCGTCGTGTGGGTGGCGTGTGGTGGCCTGTTGTTGACGCTTCTAGCGTGGATGCGGCTTGCGAGGGGCGTTTGTCTGTTGGGTTGACGTTGCGGGTGTTGGGTGGTTTGTGTGCGTGTGTGGGCGTGCGGGCCGCGTGGGCTGCTGGGGTGCGCCTTCCTGCTGGTGTGGCTTCTGAGGCTGTGGCTGGCGGTGCTTCTGTTGATGGTTGTGTGGGGGTGTTGCCGGTTTTTGCTGGCGGGTGCCTTGGGTTCGCTTGTGTCGGTGAAGGTGGCGTGGTTGTGGGGTGGGTTGATAAGCGTGGTCAGGAGCGAGCGTCGTGGGTGGAGTGTGGCGGTCCGGCCCCTGTCGGGGTTGGTGTTGATGGTGATGGTGTTCTTGTTCTTAGTGAGGGCGCGGCCTCGTTTGCGGGGGTTGCTGTCTCTCAGGTGAGTGATTGTGTGGAGGTTGAGGTGCCGTTTGGTGAGGCTGTTGTGACTGGTGACAGGGGTAAGGTTCCTGCCGTTGGTGGGTGGAGTGTGCCGGAGTCGTTTTATCGTGAGCCTCGCGGTGAGCGCGCTCTTGCTGCGTTGCGTCGTGAGCGTGAGCTTCGGGCTGAGGGTGAGGCTGCGTTGTGGTGGGACGCGGGTGGTCCTGGCGTGTTGTTGGAGCGTCTGCGCGGGTTGAATGTTGAGGACGTGTTGCGTGGCGGTTCTGGCGGGTGGCGTGAGGCTGTTGCTGTGGACCCGGAGGGTGAGGGTGCGCCTGGTAGTGGCGTGGTTGCCGTTGAGGGTGGCCGCGTGGTAGCTGACGGCGGTGCTGGTTTGGTGGGGGCTGATGGTTCCCCTCTGGATGGCGTTGTTTCTTCTGATGGTTCTTCTGCTGCTGGCGCTTCTTCTGATGTCTCTCCTGCTGCTGGTTCTTCTGGTGGGTTGAGTAAGGCTGAGAAGGTGCGTCGCCGTAGGGCTGTCGGTAGGGTGCGTCGTGGCGGCTCGTGGTGGTCTGAGACGGGCGGCGGTAAGAAACAGTCCGTGGGCGATGCGGATGCGGTTGTGTTGCGGCTTATTCGTCGCCTGCGCGTGGTGTCCCCTGGCGTGGTGGCGAACATCCTGGGTTCCGATAACGCTGCTACTGGTGAGCGGTGGCTTGCTCGTATGGCTGCTGCTGGTCACGTGGAGGCGATTTACGGCGGCGGCTGGGTGCTGTCCGCCCCGTCGCTTCTCATGATGGGTGGCGACTTGAAGTACGAGCACGTGACGCCCACGAAGTTCAGCGCTCACATGTTGATGCACAGTATGGTGGTGAACCATGTGGCGGCGTGCGTGTGGGGTGGCACGTTGAACGTGCTCGGGGCGGACGAGTGGCCGCTGCGCGGTAGGGTGGACCCCGTGAGTGGGGGTTTGAGTGTTGGCTGCGGGTTCGTGACCGAGCGTGAGATGAACCGTAGCAAGTATCACCTGTTGGGGAAGGCGACCGCAACACGCGAGGAGGTTGTGCGCGTTCTGGGTGCCGCCAGGGTGGATGCTTTCAGCGAGTGGGCTGAGGCGGGCGGCGCGGCTTCCGGCCTGTTGTCTCCTGAGCTGAGGGCTGGTAACGAGCATATGTTTATTCCGTTGCGTGACCCTCAGTTGGACGCGATTTCTTTCCACTTGCCGGACCTGGTTGTGCCGCGTTTGCGCGCCGAGGACGGGAGCGCGCGTAGTATCGCGGTGGAGGTTGAGCTGGGGCATAAGCCCGATTCGTTCCGTGAGAGCCTTGCGGCTTACGCGGATGCCGGGGGCAGGAGCATGTTTGAGAGCGTCGTGTGGGTGTGCTTGCGGCGTAGGACGATGAACACGTTGGAGCGCATCTGCTTCGAGATGGGGCTTGACGATTACGTGAAGGTGGTGCCCGTCTGGTCGCATGGCGATGATGGTTTGCCGGTGACGTGGGAGGACAGGTCGGGCTTGTTCACGTCACTGCACTAAACGAGCGCTGCTCGCTTGGTTTCTTGCTGCGAGCGCGCGTGGGGCGGGCTTCCCCTCTTACCGGGGGTGCCCGCCCCATTCGTCTACCCTCTCGACCGTCTAAGGGCCGTGCTGACGCTGTTGCTGTCGTCGCTTTTACTGCCGTGTGTTCACCACTTTTTTGCTGCATGTTGGGTGGTTATGCGCCACCTTTGGGTGTCGCCCCGTGTTTTTTGATAGTTTATGCGCCCGCTATGCGCAGGGTCGCATACTATGCGCTCGGCTGGGGCTGTTCGTGTGCGCGTCTCGCGGTGTGGCGTTGTCGTGCGAGTCGTGTTGTGGTGTGTGGGGTTGCCGCGCATGTGTGCGCGTGTGGTCCGTTTGTCGTTCCGCTAGGCCGTGAGCGGGGCGCGTTAGCGTCGCACTCGTGTTCTTTTTTGAGGAGGCTACGATGCCCGAGCGGAGTGCGGCGCATCAAGGGTGCGGCCAGGCTCGCATCCGGGTGTTATTGGGTGAGCGAACGGTGCGGCACCACAGGGTGAACGCTGGTGCCAACAAAAGAAAGAAACGGAAACAGGGAGAGGCAGTGACATGTCGGTAATGACATACGATGAGCGGCTACAATCTATGAAACAGGCTCGGGACGCGGCGGGCGGCACTAAGGGGCTATACCATGCGAACGTCAACGTCCTCGATGAGAACACGCTACGCGACGCAATGGAACACCCGGAGGCGTACCCGCAGTTGACGGTGAGGGTCAGTGGCTACGCGGTGAACTTCGTGAAGCTCACACGCGAACAGCAAGAGGATGTGCTCGCGCGAACATTCCACGCAGGCGCGTAAACGTCACGGCGCGCGTCGTAGCGCGCATAGTGAAGCCCCGCCGGTAGAGACCTATCTTTGGTGTCCTACCGGCGGTGCCGCATAATATGCCGTCAACCGTTTAATGAGCGCATAAAGTGCCGTCTCGCGCGGGGGCGAGACGATACTCGGGCGCATACTTATTTGGCTTGCGATGCGGCACGCTTGCGCCGCGCGCGAATCTCCTCCGGGTTCGTACCAAACACATCCAACCACTCCTGGGGAATGAACACGTCAATGATCGCGGGCTTCCCGAAACGGTCCACCATAATGCACCTACCCTTACCGCCGGGGAACGATGCGATAGCCGAATCGTACCCCTCACCCTCTGGCAATCCCGCGTCTTTCACGAACTTCGCGGCCTCTTTCTTATCTGTGCGGAACTGGAACCTGTAGGCAAACGCGTTCTCGATGCCGCCCTCACCGTTACTGTCGGACAGCGAAATGTCACTTGCACGCTGCGACGCGAGAAGCAACGCAACGTTACGCGACCGGCCCATGCGAGCAACGTTATGGATGAGGTCGCGGCCCTGCTCAGTTTTCGTCACCATGTGCGCTTCATCAATCACCAGAGTCTTTTTCACCTCAACGGGCAGACGGAACATCAGGTATCGCACATACCAAGCGAGCACATACAGGAGAGCAACACTCACCCGCTCCTCATCATTCTTCGGCTTACTGGCAGGCAGTGCCACGCCACGCATGGTAGCGATGATCGTGCCGCTCGCCTCGCTCACGGCAGGCTTCGCCGTGCTATCCAATGGGGCGAACATGACACGCCCGAAAGAGGTCTGCGAAATCGCCGATAGCGTTTTGCCGATCACTCGCACACTCTCGTCCGGGGCGTGCGCGAGAGTGCGCGTCAGGATAGTGAGCGACGGATACCGCTCACAGTCCAGCATATCCTGCGCGTAAGCAAGAACCGTCGCCATCACGTTACGGGTGAGCGTCGCCCCGTCGTCAAAAATGATCTGCAACATGCCGACAAGAAGCTCCATCTGGTCCTCGCGCCTACCAGACAAACGCATCGGGTCCAAAGCTCCCACGCTCTCGGACGCCGACAAGTCCCACACGCGCACCACACCCAACGGTCCTCTCGACATGATTGTGCCCGCATCATCTTTCACCCAGTGGCCGCCCAACTGAACGTTCAGCTCTGCAATCGAGGCGAGGTCACCTTTCGGACAGATACCGAAAACAGTCTTACGCTTGTAACCGTCGGCGACCATCACACCCTCGGTAGCCATTGTCTTACCGCTACCCTGAGTGCCCGTGAACGTCGTCACGTTGCCGCCATTGTTGGCTTGGCTCGAATGAGAGTCATAGAAAACGGGAGTCTGCGTCCCATCCAACGACACGCCAATCAGCGTAGAATCAACCAGAACAGTATCAGCCACCAGGAAAACACCCTCACACTCACGCCCCACCGAAAGACAACACGCCAGACGGGGTGCAACATACAATACCAAGAAACAATAGCCCACCAATAGCCGCACGACCCAAACCCGTGATACAATATGCACATATGGGACGCCCCCAAACAAGGGGTGATCGGAAACAACAGAGAGGGATAGAAGCACGTGATCTACCACATCATCCAAGAAGGCCCCGGCACCGGCATGGTCGCCGCCTGCACCAGCGACCCCAATGGTGAACGCAACCGCGAGCCGGAAGAGCGCTGCAACATCCCACACGCACCCCACTTCACAACGCTACGGAAAGCCCACAAGTACCTGCGCGACACCGTAGGACGCGAACCATCACCTATGGAAATGGAAGGGAGCACCCTCGTTGATGACGATGAGCGCACACGGTGCAGTGACGCTCGACGCCCAGTACACCCAGACTCGGCATACCGGCGTCGCCTGGGCGGTCGCACGCTCCATACGCTCTCGCACAGCCAGTGGTCACGCACACGTATGCTCATCGCCATGTGCGACGAAACAATGCCCGAAACAATCCACATGCTCGTATCCGACCCGAACCCGCTTGTGCGCGCCTACGCCATCGCGCACGAGCACGCGACGCGAGAACAAGTCAACGCGGCAACGAGCGACCCAGACGCTCAGGTTGTTACGAAGGCCGCACGTAAATGCGACAACCCGCAACTCCTCGACAAAGCCTCCACACACGAGGACAGGGAAGTGCGCATGGCGGTAGCCAGCAACCCGCACACGCCACACGATGCGCTCCACGCCCTCATCCGCGACGCAGACATGTGGGTGCGCATCCGCGCAGCCAGAAACCCCACTCTCACGTCAGCCGCGCGCATGATTCTCGCGGAAGATGAAGAACCTTGGGTGCGCATCGCGAACGCCGAAGAAACCGGCGACCCGCGCGTCCTCGCCATCGCCGCACGTGACACTCACGCGGACGTGGCGCTCGCAGCCGCACACAACGAACACACAGACCCTAGCGACCTCACGCTCCTGTCAATGCACGGAGACGAGCGGGTGCGCCGACGCGCAGCCTCACACGAGTACACGCCCGAAGAAACAGCGCTCTCCCTCACATACGACAAAGACGCTATGGTACGCGCAGCAGCAGGAGCACACAAGAACACGCCCGCCTGGCGCAAAAAGGAACTCGCACGGGACGACAGCGAACCTATCGTCCTGAACATGCTCGCACACTCCACGGACACGCCACGCGACGTTATCCACATCCTCGTGGGTCGTGGCAACAAGCAAGCGCGCGTCGCGCTCGTCAACAGAAGCAGGCGACACTAACCAGGGAGAGAAACAAAACAGGGGGTGCCCGCGCAACCAATCGCGCGGGCACCCCTCGTATTATTCCGCCAGGTGAAGCAGCCAACTTGCACGGCGAGCCTCGCATGTCGGTGAGAGACTACAGCCCCAGGCGCTCCATCACATCATCGCCGAGCATATCTTCGAGGATGGACAGAATTTCACCCACCGACGCGTCACCCGTGCTCAGGTTCATCTTGGCGCACTCTCGCATCATGGCTTCCACGCCACCGTCCACGTCGTCCAGCTCATCATCCTCATACGTCACCTCAGCGACATGGACCGTGAAAGCAGACGTGAGAACATCGTAATCGGGCGTCCACTCGTCCTTATAGATGTCGCTCATACCCTGTAGCAGCGCGCCCGCGAACTCACGGCCCTCCTCGTCATCCCACAGGCCAGAGAAATGCTCACGCAGCCACGCCTTCTCGGCCTTACCGTCACCGCACGACGTGACAATCAGCGCGTCGCTGGGCGTGTGCGGACTGTTGTCGTCGATCACGTAAGCGATTGCGTCCTTGCGCTTAGTCATGACTTATGTTCCTTCCATGTGGTCTCTGGCGCTTCATTGTGCGCCGCATAAAACAAATGATACCACAGACGGTAGCTAAAAGCGACCGGAAACGCGCGCGTCGGTAGACTACGAAACGTGCGCCTCTGAACCGAGGTGCGACAACAAAAGGTAGGGGAGAGGTGAGCGTACACGGCACGTCACAACCACATGGGCGCACGCTACCAGTTAGCTCACCCCACCCCCTTGAATGGTGGAGATGGCGGGAATCGAACCCGCGTCCAACAGTCGCCGTCTTGTTCTTCTCCGAGCGCAGTCCGCGCAAGCGTTTCTCGCCCCCGGCGGCCGCGCGGACCAACCGCCAGATGGGCACAGTCAGCTAAAAAGTCGGGAGCACCCAGCTAACACGAGTGGACTCCCCTAGACCCCTCATTCTACGCCAAATGCCGCGAGCAGGGTCCACTCGCGCTTTGACGGACCTTTAAGCGCCCAAAGTCGCCCTGTTAAACCCCAGTGGGGTCAGGCAGCAAGAGCAAGGTCGGTGCTGTTAAAGTCGGCACCTATAAGCGTGCGCACAAATGATTAGCGAGAGTCACGCGCACAACCTCTCGACTCGCTTCACCAAGACGTGAAACAACCATTGTCGAAACCTTTTCATCCCCTCTGTAATTTTCACTCTACGCGCCCAGTCCGCCGTAAAGAGAGATGGCGCGTCACTGTTCCGCTATCGTACCTTACGCCCCAAAACCTTGTCAACCTCGCGCCTACCAGCCGCACTAGACGACGACACGTACTCGATGAGAGCCTGGTCACGCGCAGCCTGCAACCTTACCAAGTCGCGCTCGCGAGACACCCACATGCGCGACGGTGGCACTTTCGCTTTTTCGCCGCCGCGCGTCATCTCTTTCGACACGGGGCGTAGCGATAGCCACCCGGCAGGCTCCACGAAGAAAAACGTTATCATCGCCGACAAGAAAGACACGATACTCCGGTCACCGAAAATACCCAGACGCAGCGTACCAACATAACCCAGGAGCACAGGCGGCACAAACACGAGAGCCGCATACCACAGGCTGAACTTCACGCCAAAAACGACCAGGATAGGCAGGCTCCACGCGAGGAACCCAACAAAACCGTAAGCCAACCCCTCAAACGCGATAGCAAACGGCAGAACGAAATCGCTGCCCAGTGTGCGAACAACGCTACCCCTTTTCAGCGTTTTCGTAAAATTGTAAACGGGGACACCACCACTACCGGCCACCACACGCTCCCATCATAAGAAAACCTCAACACACACCAAATAGCGCCACTGTCGCCGTGGCCGCGAGCGACAGTGCGCTCACCCAACGGAATCAACAGCCCCAGCAGACAACTCCTCCAACGCCTCTACATCCGGCACCTCATCCACGCGCCGCACGTCAAGAACAAGGCGATAACACCCCTTCACCGGAGACCTACCGCCATACGCGAAAGACATGAGAGGAAGAAAACGCCAATGGTCATCCTCCCACCAACACGCGTCCGTCAACCCGTCCACCAGAGCCTTTACAGACGGATACACGTTCGGCGGGTCCATGCGACTACGCGTTGTCGGGCACACCGTCACACTCACCTCAACGGGGCCATCAAACAAAAACGAGCAATCGCCGCCGCCAGTGAACAGAGACACGCCACGCTCGCGGGCAAGCTCACGCAGCCACTTAGAGCGCGTCGCCTTCGTCATGTGGTGAAGCCGCTGATTCGCGTTCAACATGCGCTTCACCGGCACATCAAACACAAGACTCGCACACTCCGCTCCACTAACCACAGCAACCCCTAACAATCGCCACTTAATAAGAAAACAAACGATATTGAACCAATAGCAGAAAAGCGCCCACAAAGCCGCACAAAATGCGACAAAAAGACCAAAACGGGCGCACAAGAAAAGCCGGTAAAGAACAGAGCAAGAGAGACGCGAGAAAACAATGAGCACAGCGAAACTAGCGGTAGTCGGACCCGAACAACTCGGCCAACAAATCAACATGCGCATCCCAGCATGGAAAAACGCCGCATCAGCGCCCACACTGGAAGCCCTCGGGAACGGAATCGCGGACGGAACCATCGACCCGGACGTTGACGGTCTCCTCATCTACGCTAACCCCGGTGCTATCGGCGCAACCATGAGCGAGCTAGGCGAGGCTGTCAACTACTACCGGGCGGGTGTTGTCGTCATACTCGTAGACGACGGAACGCTCGACCGCGCCGCGCTCGCGTCCGCTGTCGCCAGCGCCCGACAGGAAGAAGAAAAGCGGAACAAGGCAGACGGCGCAGTCACCGAACCGGAAACACCGTACTACATTCTCGAAACGGCAACACCGCTCGCATCAGCCCAGGCAATTATCGAACAAGCTCAGCGTGACGCGGAAGCGTTCGCGGGAACAGCCTTCGCCGACGCGGCGCGCGCGTTCCAGGGCACCGTCCCAACGATCACAGAAGCCCCTCAGACGCCACCAAACGCCTACAGCGCTCCGGGAACGCGTGCGGTGACTGAAAGCGCCGCACAGGGGCATACAGTGCAGATTACGAACAGCGTGACGGTCATCGTCGCGCAGCCGGGAGCGCCACTCACCTACAACACGCTCACAACGGCAGAAAAACCAGCATCCACAGAGGACGCGGAACTACTCGTCATCGACGCAACCGGGGACGCGAGCGCAGACGGCGCGACACCGCTCAACCAGTTCGACGCAAACTGCACGCTCAGTGACCTATACGCGGCCCTCGCAACGGGACGCGTCATGAGGAACCGGGCAGATCTCATGGTATGCAAGCCGCTCCACGCGCTCACGTCGAAAGAAGCATACACGGTCGGAAAGCTCATTGACATGATGGCGCCCTACTACTCAACAGGAATCATCCTCGCGATCACCCCAGAAAGCGCCCGCAACTACACCTACAAGGAGCAGTAGTCAAAAGCGCGCGTGACGGGCACTCGCGCCGCGAAAGCGATGGCGCAGCACGTGACCCCCGCCAACTGGCAACCATCATCAGACGGGGACCGTTGGCGGGGTTCACTGTATCCGGGTGTCGCGCGGCGGGTGGACTTACGCGCCCGCAAGGGCCGCGTCAAACATTCTCATGTCGCGCGGATGCACGCGCGAGCGCGCATCGTCGGCGTTAAACCTGCCGTCGCGCACACCATTGGCGAGGAGCTGCCACATCGACTGACCACCCTCCCGCTCCATCCGCTCAATACCACGCACGTCACCCGCCGCAATCAGCTCAGCGGAATCAAAGGTGTTCGGAAAAATCGACTGCACCAGGTGATACCGGCTCTTATCGGGACTTCGCACGAGATTCTGCACGCACACGCCAGTCAAGTTCGACGCAAGAGAGTCCAAGATAGCCGACTGCTCGTGAGGCTCAAACTGCGCGATGATCGTGCTCACTGCCGCACTCGCAGACGACGCGTGCAGAGTCGTCAAAATATTGTGGCCGGACGACGCGAGGCGCAGCGCAGTCTTAATTTCCGCATGGTCCCTCACCTCAGCGATCAACGCAATGTCCGGGTTCTGACGGAGAACACTGTTAATCGCCGCCTGCCACGTGCGAAAGTCCTGCCCCTTCTCACGCTGCGTCACGCGCCCAGGAGCGCCATCCAAGTTAGGGAACACGTACTCAACGGGATCTTCGAGCGTCGCAATGTTTTTCGGCGCACTCAGGCGCGCCTTATTCAACAATGCGGCCAAGGTCGTTGTCTTACCCGACCCGGTTGTTCCACAAATCAACGTGAAACCAACGTTGCTGTTCGCCCAATCGAACAAGATGGGGGCGACACCCAGTTCTTCCGGCGACGGGATAACATCACCAATGACACGGCAGGTCATCATCGGGTTTGTTTGCGAGCGCGCGACGTTGACGCGTAGCCTTCGTCCAGCGTGCTCGCCGAAACGAACCTGGTATGACGTGTCAAGGTCAAGGTTATCTGAGTAACGGTCGCGGTCAACGTTCGTCGTCGCCTGTTCGAGCAGGGTATCCATGTCAAGACTGCCAAGCGTCCCGTACTCGGGTGCTCGCACGATGTCGCCGCGCACCTTGAACGCAACGTTGTCGCCAGCCTGCAACAGAATGTCAGACGCGCCAATGCGGATAGCATGGTCAACCAACCCGTCAATGTCCACATGTGTAGACGCTACGGGTGTGGGCTTCTCCTCAACTGTGCCGCCAGTAAGGAAACTCCTCAACTCGTCACGAGTCGCAGACTCAACCGGCGACACCTCACCGACAGGACGAAAACCGTCACCGTCAGAACTGTCGCCAGAGCGATAAGACGGGGGAACACCAAGTCCCATACTGCAACATCCTTCCCATACAAGAGATGGGCCGCGCAACCAGCGCCATGCGACACCGGCCACGCGGCCACACGCCACGCACGCACTCGCGGCAGAATTACGAGCCAAACAATGAACGGAACCACGGCATCGACACGAACCAGTCAGCCACGGCGGCAATCACGCTATAAATAGCGCCCCACACCGACGTGACCGCCTGCACCGGGTTCCAGTTATTCACCATCAATGCGGCGAGAACAAACGCGGCAACGATCATGAACAGCAACACCTTACCGGCGTTGGTAGTCAAAACGCGCAACATAAAATACCCCTCTAAAATAAGCACCAACCAAGAGAGCGCACCCCTCTAAAAGCAATATCTGACAACCGCGTCACACGCCGTTCGACGGGTTCTCGTAATACTCCTTGTACTCGCTCGACGGCCCCAGCTTCTCAATTTCAACATCCAGCTCAGCCTGGTCGCGCTCATACTCTACAGAAGCCTCACGCTCCATCCTCGCGCGCTCACGCTGCAACGCACGAATCTCTCGCTCCGACAACTGAACGCGCGCGGGGGCAAGAAAACGCTTCGCAGATTCCACCAGATCGTCACCAGACAATCCCCTGAAACCGTCATCTTCACTGTTGCGCTTCATTGCAAGAAGCTCGGGGAGACTCATGACGCCCTTCTCACCGGAGCGCCCCAACCGAGCAGCCTCAGCGGCCGGAATACGAATCATCGAGTAGAACTCAACACCCGTGCGACTGTCCACCAGGCGCTCACCAGGCGCAGCGCGAGAACGCCTCTCATACTCGCTCTCAGCATCACTGGCGGGTGAGGAAACCCGCTGAGGACTCACCTGACGCAAAGGTGGACGCAAACCGGCAGCACGCCTCAACCCCACAATAAACACCCCTTCACCAACAGTCACACGTCAACGGAACAGCGCCGCCAACTCATTTACCGAACCAATAGCCCGCACACGCCTATCATCACGCAACGAGTCGGGGAGAGACCGCGACGCAACGGCGGGAACAACAACCTCATCAAAGCCGAGACGCAACGCTTCGCGCACGCGACGCTCAATCATATGAACACCATGAATACGACCAGACAAAGCCAACTCGCCGATATACGCGCGACGCTTACCATCCGACTTGCGATGCAGGAACGACAACATGGCGGCAGCGGTCCCCAAATCGCACAATGTCTCGGACTGCGGGAGCTGAATACCAGCAATTGTCGATAGAAACACATCACGCTTACTCAACTTAGCATCACAGAAACTATCCAAAACCGCGCAAGCAACCTGCCCCCTACCAAAAGGAATACCGTTGAACGAACGAACAGGACGCCCCTGCTCGGTATCGACCATGAGAGCCTGCACTTCAACGGGAATCATCCTCTTGCCAGCCGCCATGAATGACACGCCGGTGCCCGGAAGCGCACCGCCATCGTCCTCCATAAACACGCCAGACGGGTCACTAACGCCCTCAAACGAGTGTTCCGTGTGTCGGAAGATGCCGACCTCGCCAGTGTCGCCAAAGCGGTTCTTGTCGGCGCTCAAAAACTTCAGTGGCGTGCTCTTGTCTGAACTGAGAACCAGAACGCAGTCAGTCGCGTGCTTCGCCTGCTCAGAACCAGCCAACTCGCCGGACTTTGTAAACTGGTTAATAAAAACAGCGGTAATACCCAAGTCCTTGCACACGTTATTCAACGCGATAGTTGCCTCGCGAGACTGCGCCACGCTACCCATCTGACTCTGCGACTCGGGAGAGGCGACCATCTGCAACGAGTCAAGAACAAAAAACGACGGACGAACCGACTCCAAATGCCCCAAAATGATACTCAAATCGTTTTCGTGAGCGATCAAAATGTTATCGTCCACAGCGTTCAAGCGGGCAGCGCGATCATACACTTGCTCTTCGCTCTCCTCGCCAGACACATACAAAACAGTCCCATACTTGCACATTTCCTTGCTGACGTGCGCGAGAAGCGACGACTTACCCGTACCAGGTGGAGCGCCCAACAGGCACGTCATGCCCTTAATGAAACCGCCACCAATAACGCGATCAAACTCCTCGATTCCTGTGGGGATGCGCTCGGGGCGACTTGACGACACGGACGACAGCGGACGCGCGGACTTCGGCGGCTTTACCGCCCCAGTTTTCACGCCAACGCTCACGCCCTCGCTGGCGGGCGACCGCATTTTCTTGATAGCCGCGTCACGCTCTTTGCGATCACCCTCCACGACCTCGCCCTGACAGACCGGACACTCGACAACGAACCCATACGCCGGAATAGGATGCGACGGGTCAACAACACAATACTTAACGTTCTTGGCCATACGTAGAAAATAACACTCACACGCCGACCAGTCAAAACCCCGCCAAAACCACGGAACACGACCGGGCGCGACGTGACCGAAACGCCGCAACATACACCCCTACAAAATAATGGTAAAAACGAGAACGCCGCCCCTCAAAAATAGAGGGAGGCGACGCTCCGCACGGTCGAAACGGTAGACACTTACGTGAGAGACGCAAGCAGCGGCCACACACGCCACACAGCAAACGCCAACGCCGCAGGCGCACACACCCCCAGTAGCGGGGCGATACCATGCGTCTCAACCTCACCGCCCGCCTTAATAGACGTAAGACGAATCGTGTACCACCGCTTACCCCGAATCTTCACCAACGGAGCAAACAACGGCGTACCACTCGTCGTACACGTGTCACCCAGGTCATGAATCAACATACCCACCACAGCCGCAACGGGAACCCACACAAGCGACTGGCCGGAACCAACCCACACCACAGCGAACCCCGCAGTAAGCGACAACAAAAACGCCGCCACATCGCCCAAAAAACCCAGGCCGCGCTTCACCCTGTCCGCCGACCTCTTAAACAGCGACGACACCGCCAAATGAAAACTCACGCCAACAAACAGGGATGCGCACAACACGTCAACGCCGATGCTCATTCCCTGAACAGTCACAGAACCAACAGTCGCGCTCACGGCCAACCACACCAAGCCGCCAACAATCAACGCGCCAACAATCGTATGCCACAATCCACGGTGAGGGTCCGGGAAATTGTTAGACCTGCGATCATACTTCGTCGCCGTCACGCCCTGAACAAGCGATGACGACTCGCGAAACAGGAAAGACAACACTTTACCTACAGGGCCAAGGTCGCTAATCGCACGCGCGCTCGTATTATCCAAGTCTGGCACCATGCTCCACCCGGCCACCGACGCAACAAACCCCAACACCAGCACCAGCGTCGGCGCATCCCACAAGTCGGTCACCACACGCGGAAACAGGCCAATAGCAACGCCCGCCACAGTGACCGCGCTCAACGCGTGCGTCACGCCCATGAACCCCAAACGGGACACGCCGAAACGCTCCCGCGCCTCACCGACAGTCAACAGATGCACAACAAACCGTCCTCACACTTCCGATACATCCCGCGCCACAGCAATAGACAAAGGGGGGAACAACACGACAATAGCAAAAACGCCCCCACCGGCACCCAGGATGACGCAAACAAGCGTCAACAAACGCCGATGGAGGGCGTTGCTCTCACTTAACGTCCGCGAACGATCGCAGACCCATAATCCGCGAACTCGGGCTGACTCTCGCGTGCCTTCACGAACTTCTCGGCCGTAAAACGCGACTCCAAACCAGCCGCCGCCGGACACAACTTCACCAACGGACACCACGCGCACAACACGCCAGGCTTGAACTCAGCGAACTCGCTCCTATGCAGGTCATCCATCCGCTCATCAGTCGCACGAATATCCCGCACAACCCTCTCGCGAAACAAGGGGCTGTGAATGTTCTCAACCTTCACGCTCACGCCACCGTCGGCGAGCGGATAAATCAGACGCGCAGCCTCAACTGGACGATCAGAGCCGCGCTCACGCTCCGCCTGCTCGACCATTAGCGTGTAAAATGTCTGCTGTCGCGCGCCACCCAACGCGTGATCTGGATCAGCATCAGGGTGCTCCGGGTCGAACTTGTACAACTTCGCCTTCCGGCTCGTCTTGTAATCCTCGATGAACAGTTTGCCCCGCCACTCTTGCAGGCGGTCAATGAAACCGAAACACTTGCGCTTCACGCCCTCCGGCTTCCACGACACCGCCACCTCCAAACCAGGAACGGTGCGCCCCCAATCTGTCGTCCACTCAGCAATGTTGACGCGGCGAGGGTCACGGTCAACATTCAGGTAGCCGCGCACAGCCTCATCAAGCCACCTGAGAGCATCGTCGTTCGCCTGAAAGTCCCTGAACTCCTCGCTATCCAAAACGTCCATAGCCGTCTTGCGTAGTGTTCGCCCGTTGCGTTCTTCCGGCGCGAGGCGATAAAAGTCCTCCATCACCTTATGGAACAGCGAGCCTCGCCTCTTCGCGTTATCGGCAGGCTCCTCGATAGCCTCCGGGAACACGAGTGCGTTCGCCACCCAACTAGCGCGGCACCCCTCTAGCGCCGTCATCAACGTCGCGCTAATCGTTTTCTCACCGCGCGCGCCCTTGCAGTCAATCTTCTGCAATACGCTATCGGACAAAATACCCACGCCGTCACGGCTCACCTCAATGAGCGGTTCACCAGAATACAAGCCCCATCAACACCTTTCAACCAACCCCGCGCACCACGCCCGTGTGGGCGGCGTGACGGTGAGGCGCACAAAGCGCCCCTCTATCCCATATCACAACAATAACAAACGCGCAACATGGCAGTCAAATCGCCACACACGCAGTAAAAACATCGCCGCCCCGCCGCCAAACGGTCGCCGCACACACGCGAACAACCGACTGGCAGCGGAGCGGCACGAGGCAAACGCCCACCCATTACGACAGCGGGGCGTTATGCGCTAAAAATCCTCATCCTCACCCAGGCCGATCAGCGCGTCCATGTCCGCGTCAAAATCGCTCAACGGGTCATACTTTTCCTCACGCTCACCGCCACCAAGAATAGGCTGCGGTTCCGCCGCACCACCCTCAACAGACGCGGAACCATCCAACGGCGTACCATCCGGGTTTTTACCCATAGAAGCCAACACCTCGTCCAGCCATGACGGGTCCGCAAAAAATGATTGCATGTGACCAATACGGTTGCCGTGCGCCGCCACGAACGCGCGGCCCTTCGGAGACGCAGAAACACGCGCGCCCTCAATCGCCTGGTCGTCCAAAATCATCTGAGTCACCGTCTGACGCACGCGCCCCTGCTGAACGCGAGCCGCCAAGTTGCCGGTAATGACTTTCGGCAGAATATCGCCACGAGGCTCCTGCGTCGCCACAATCATAATGACACCGGCCGCGCGTCCAAGCTGCGTGATCTGCTGCACGTTACCAACGATCTCATCTTTCAACTGCTGACGATCTTTCGCGTCATCGCCGCTGCCTGCTTCTTTACCCGTCAACTGCGCCCACTCGTCCACCATAATCAACAGCGCCGGACCATGATCGTCGGTGCCGAAATAATCCGTCGCGCCGATATGCTCCATCTCCTCGTAACGCTCCATCATAGTGCGCACACCAAACTGGATAGTCGTCGTCGCATCCGGCAGGTCGGTCGCAACACCAAGAACAGCGTGCGAATACTTCCGATAGGCACTCAACTCCACACGCTTCATATCCACGCCAAGGAAACGATACTTGTCAGAGCGCAAAATCGTCGCAAACACGATAGTACGCTGAGTCACCGAATTGTGAGACACAAACGCGTTATCTCCTCGACCGGCCGTAAACAAACGACGAGGAGAATCAACCTCAATACACCGCGACGGAACCGGCTCCACGCGACGCGCAGACAACAATTTCACAACCACACACCACCCAACCGCCACCACGCTTCACGTGGGCGGACAAGAGAGACAATCAAACTGCCAACAAAATAGCCGAAACACCGGAAACAAAACGCAAGGCGCGCCCCACCCCGGCATCACGGCCAGAACAGGACGCGCCCCACAAGCGAACCCGCGATCACTCACGCGCGGACGCAAGCGGCAACCGTCACTCAGACAACGCCTCACGCACCAGTTCAACGAATGAGGTGTCGTAGTCCATGAGGTCGCCAGCGCGCAACGTAATCGTGCCGTCGCCAAACAGGTCAGGCGCAGACGACAGCTCGATAAGCGCAGCCTCGGCAACAGGGCGACCCTTGCTCGACTGAGACTTGCTCAAACGGCGACCGCCGCGAACAACCTTCTCGCCCAAGCTAATCTGGCCAGAACCGTCCTCCTGGTAAATGTCTACCAGCTCCAAAGCGTCATTGATAGCCAACAAGCTATCGCGCTCAATGCGACCCTCGCTCTCGGCGACGCGAACCATACCCTGTAGCATGATGATGTCAGCACGAACGTTCAGCTCCTCAATGAGAGCCTTCACGCCACGCTCGGCCTCTTCCGCGAGAATAACGCCCTCTGGAACAAACTCGAACTTGCCCGTGCGCGCATTAAACTTCACATCACGGTAAGCGGCGTCGATCAACTCAGGCAAATCAGGGAGAATACCCCCACCAATCTGCTCGGCGTTCACGCCCTCAACGTACTGCTCGACCGTCAACTGGAACGAGCTACCGAAAAGCTGAACCGCCTGCAAACGCTCAGCGATCAGCTCGGCCTTCTCGCGGTCCTGAACAATGAAACTCACAATGACTCCTTCACGTCACCGAAACAAACTCAATAACAACACGCTAATATCAGAGCGCACACAAAAGCGTCCCACACTCCCGCAAGAAACGACAATATGCGGACACCTACACGAGACCAATCTCCCGAGGCGACCCACCAAACAGCGCGCGCACCGCGTCATACGGCTTCACACACATGGCCGCCACGCGCGCCACCACATCACACTCGATACGTCCACGATCAGCGCGACCATACCAGTAATCCAACTGCTCAACCAGGCGCTCCACCGTTACCAGGCGAAACGGCTGACGCTTCCACGCGGCATCGTACACGACAAAAACGCGCTCACTATTCACGCACACCACGCCATCCACACGACACCCCGACATATGCTTACGCCAAATACCCAGAGCGCCACGCATCCCCAGCCGTCCGCCAGCAAACACCCGCCCAGACCTCAACACTGCGCCAGAAGCATTGAAAGAATACTTGCGGCGCGACTTCCACCGCTTTGTATCCACTAACAGCACGCTACGGCCACACAACAACACGTGGTCCGTATCCCCATCCTCGTTGCCGCCGTATCCGCGAACATGCACGCTATCGCACAACACCACGTCCGGCTTATCAGCCATCCAACGGCGAATCAACTGCGACGTAGAACGCTCAGCATCCAACCCCACCTGCACCACGCTACGACCGAACTCATTGTCCTGCTCATGGTTGTCAAGAACCTGCGTCAACGACGCGCCAGCGCTACCAAAATACCGGCGACCACCCACCAGCAAAGCGTATATCTTACGCCCCAAGGCGCTACCCTTGTCGGACGGCGGAACAACCACGACAGGCGCGCTGCGAGCGTCACCGCCAGCGCTCACAGCTTCATCCTCAACTGCGCGAACTTATCGTAAGGCTTCGTCGCACGCACCGCATACTTAGCGACCACAGCCGCGTCAAGAAAGCCCTTCTGATACTCTGACAACTGCTCGTCAACCAGCATCGTCACGCGCTTAATGAACCGCTCACTATCGCACACCTGAACGGGAGCCTCAAACCACGCGCGCTCATGCGCCACCACGCTAAACTTGTCACTCGGACAGTGAATGATCTGTGTGCGCACATAGTCATCCGGCATCACGCCACCGAAAGCCTCAGCGTTTGCTACCACAAACGGCATCGGCTCATCAGCCTCATCCTTACCGGACATGAGCACGCCGTCTACCCACTTATACGCCGCCCTCTTCGACCACGGGCGCGAATCAATGTAAAACACGGCAGAACCAACAATCAACACATGGTCCACACCCCAATGCGGGTCCACACCATGAAAATCAGGGTCGCCAACGAAAGACACATCTTTGCCAGGCTTCAACCGCACGCTCTCCACCAGGCACGCGTCCTCACGCGAACGCGCCCACCTACTCAACGCCTCGCCGGTCGCCTCGCACGCGTCACGCCACGCAGACACATACGCCTGGTCCGCGCCGCCTTTCAACGCGCCATCCTGGTAATGTGACGCGGCAGCACCGGCAGCACCAAACACGCGGCGACCAGCGTTACCGCCGTCAGACTCCCGCAACAAACGCTCCACAGCGTCAGCCGCACGATGCCCCTTCGCACTGTTCGTCACATACACACTCAACTCAACACGTCCAATCCAGCGCCAACGCGCCCAACAACATTACTCGCCGAAACTCGAACCAACGGGAACAACCGACTCGCCAAGCCCACCCACAGCCGGGCAAGAAACAACGAAATCAGCCGCATCCTCAACATCTACAACATCAATATCCACCAGGCAAGACCCTCCATCGGTACGGGCGACGAGACTCCACGGCAAGCGGGACAACGGAACCCACGCAGACGCGCGAACCTCCACGCTCTCGCCCTCAACCACAGTCTCGCCGTCATTCACCACATGAACGTTCACCGTCTCGTCATCAACGCGCCACACCGACACGCTCAAATGCCCACTATCCGGCAAATCAACACCCGCCACGCCAGAAGAAACAGGCACAAACGGAGGACGCCACCCGAACACAAACAGAACACCACACAGCAAAGCCGCCCACACGAGAGCGCGCAACAGGCGACGAACACGCCTCGGAACAGAAGAAACCAAGCGGAACACTCGCCCAACAACAGGGACGCGAGACAACAAGCGCACCACAAACGACAACGGGCGCGCAACCAGACGTGAAACAAAACGCGACACAAACCGTAGCGGCCACAACAAGACACCCAGGATGCGGCGGCACAACGCGACAACCGCGCCAACCGCGCGCGGCAAGCTCCCAGAACGGCGACCAGAACCGCCCTTGTTGCGCGAGGAGGCAGGTTGCGACGATGCGCCCTCATCGTCAGACGCGTCACCGCCGTCGCTCAGCGCACCCTCACCATCGTCCAGCGCGCCCGAATCGTCACCGTCAGCGTCCAAGCCGTCATCGCCAATGTCCAACCCGTCGCCTTCGCCGTTCAACTCGTCAACATCGCGGTCGTCATCGTCAACGCTGTTATCGTCCACGAGCGTCAGCCCGTCAACAGGCGAGGCTGCTCGACTCGCGTCGCCGCCACGCTCGCCAGACACAGTGGAACGCGCGCCCGCATCCTTCGCCGACAGCTCACGGAAACGCGCAACCGGATTAAAAAACACTCCCAAACGGCCCATAGCAGCCCGAGAAACGACAGAGTGAACCCAGGTGCCAAAAGAGGCGCGTTCGCCCGCCACAGGCTCATCTGAGGCGTTCTCGTGCGTATCCTCGACCACCGCAGTGGCGGGGTGCCCCGCATCCGGTGTGTCTACGTCCTCGTCCGCGCTATCGGGCGCGCACGCGCGCTGATCTGAATTGCCCTCGGGCGACTCGTCATCGGAGTGGTAATCGCCCGAGCCGCCATCCTCAAAAGCTTCCTCGGTTAGCACATCAGCGTCGTCAACGTAAGACTCGTCCGCCCAATCGTTGAACGCGTCGTCGCCAGTCGCCCAATCCTCTACCGGACTGTCTACACGTGTAGAAGCGTCGCCGTTGGTCGCAAACGAGCCAGAGTCGCCCGACCGCGAGCGCACACCCGGAATAGGCGCGTCCCCTAAACTCCGGCCATCAACACCCACACGGCCGCGAACAAGACCCACAGCTAACCCCCTTCTTCCACTCTCTACTGCTTACGCGAATACTTACCACGATCAAAAGCAGACCGCTCAAAACCAGCCAAGAAATCATCCGACGGCAAATCAGGAATAGAAGCGCCAACCGGAGACATCAAAGACGACACCGGAACAACACCCAACCCCTCACGCAACGCGCGCGCAGACGAGGACGAAAACGACTCAGCAACCGACGGAACCTGCATCTCGCGCGGAACACGAACACTCACAGGGCGCTTCACCGGAGCTGCCTCCAACTGACCACACTCGCTCAACACGCGCGCAGCCTCAAAGCCGCACGCAAACAACGCCGCATACAGCAACTCAAACATCACGTCGCCGTCAGACAAATCACGGAACGACACGCCAGCCACCGTATTTACCGCACGAGGTCCACGAACAACACTCGCAGTCCACAAATCATGCCCGCCACCAGACGGCAACGGGGACGGTACGACAGACTCGCCTCGAACAGTCACCAAACGATGCGCATACGAACCGTCCGCACTCAACGGCACCTCATCATACGACGACAGCACCACACGCGGCTCAGCGTTATCGCCCCACCCGCGCACAACATTGAACCTGCCCCAATACACGCGCCCAATCTCCAAACGCGGCATCGGAACCAACAGCATGTCAGCCAAAATCAGACGGTCAGTATGATCGAGAGCACGCACAAACCCCTGCGGCCCGCCAGTCTTAAACGACTCACGGAACCCCAACATCATCTCCAACTTACGGGCCTGCCGCTTCATGGCATCGCTCTCACGAACCGCCAATGTGCTTACGCCGTCGCTGATCGTGTACAGCATGTACTTAGATTCCTTAGAACCCTTCTCCACCATGTTTGTCACCGTAAACAACGCGTCAAACCACCGGCCAGAACGCCTCTCCAACACGCCGGGCGTAGCAAACCCCTCACCCACGCGATCAGTCGGAAAACCAGACACAAACGTGTTCATGAACTCATACTCGCCGCGCAAACGATCAACAAACGACACGTCAGCAACGTCGGCGTAAGGGTCAGGCACCTCACCCGGCATAAACGCACTGAACAAGTCCCCGCCGCCACCAAACGCAGCAGCATTATCAACAGTCCGACGAGACGCAGACCACGCAGACTCCACAGCCGCCAACACCGCGCCACGATTAGCGCGCACACTATCGAAACCGCCAACACTCGCCAACGCGACAGCAGCGCGCGACCTCACACCACACGCCCGCACGCGCAACATCGTCTGGTCCAAATCGTCACCAGTAAACGGACCGCTCTCGCGCTCGCGGATAATCGCCTCAGCCTCATCCACGCCAACGTTACCCACGTCAGCCAGACCGTAGTAGATCGTGCGGTTAGCCGCGTCAGGCGTAACAGCCGCGCTCGCCTTGTTCACGTCAGGGGCGAGCACACGAATACCCATACGCTTACACTCAGCCAAGTAAATGCGCAGCTTATCCTTGTCGGCGCTCTTCTTACTCCCCGTTTTCAACGCAGAATGAAGCAGCGCGCTCATGAACTCAACAGGGTAATGACATTTCATCCACGCGCACTGATAGCTGTTAATCGTGTAGGCGACAGAATGAGAATAGTTGAAACTGTAACCAGAGAACGCAGCCAAATACTCCCACAACGCGCTCATGGCCTCGCGGCTATATCCGTTGCTAATGCCGCCGTCAACAAACTTGACGCGCAGCGACTCCATCACGTCGGCCTTCTTCTTGCCCATCGCCTTACGCAGCACGTCAGCGTCACGCGCGCTGAACCCAGACAAAGCACGAGACGCGCGCATCGCCTGCTCCTGGTACACAGGCAAACCAAACGTCGGACCCAAAATCTCATCCAACGGCGAACCCACAAAATCCTTGTGAATAGGCTCAATAGGTGCGCGCCCATTCTTCCTGTCCGCGTACATGAAATGCGTGTTCTTCTCCATCGGACCAGGCCGGCACAACGCGGTAGCGGCAGTCAAGTCGGCAAAACATGTTGGCTTCATGGCGCGCAACAATTCACGCATGTTATCCGACGTACCAAACTGGAACACGCCAATCGTGTGAGCGGGCTGGAAAATCTCACGATACACGCGCTCATCATCCATGTCACCCTCAGCGAGAGCAACAAGATTCGGACCCTCACCATCGTTGCCATCCAGCACGTAACGCACCGCATCCTGCAAAATGCCGAGAGTATCCAACCCCAGGAAGTCATACTTAATGAGACCCAGAGCCTCACACTCCTGGTACGTGTACTGCAACACCATGTCCATGCGCTCACCCTGACGGTTCCATCGCACGGGAGAGTGATTCACGAGAGAGTCGTTCGAGATGATGACAGCGCCCGCGTGAACGCCATACTGGTTGACATGCCCCTCCAACTGGACGGCAGCTTTCAGCGCATCCTCCCAGCGCGGGTTGCGCTCTTTCAGCCTGTCGAACTGTGCGCTCACCTCACTGTTAGACGCAAGCAAATCGGCGAGCGTGCCATCCATCTTGTCTGGCAGCAGCTTCTTCGCGGCAGTCGCCTCAGCCACACTAATACGGTAGTTTTTCGCAGCCGCGTCAATGGCCTTCTTCGCCTGAATGGTACCCAGCGTAGTTACGTGAGCAACGTTCTCGCGCCCCCACTCACCCACCAGGTAATCGTAGTAAAGGGCATCGCGAACTGCCTCCGGGAAGTCCGTATCCACGTCCGGTGGCGAACCAATCTTGTGATAGCTGATGCTATCGACGACCATACCCATACAGGAAACCCCTCACACCATCATGCAGCCAGCCGAAAACGCGGCCGCACTCAATAATTCTTACAAGTCTAACAGAAAAATAACACGCGTCGTACTAGAAATCAAACCGCCGCCAACGCCCCGTAGAAAACGCGGGGCGTTGACGGACGGTAAGCTACAGGAGACCGCTAACTACTTGCCCGAAACGGGGCGAGACCCAGACTCGGCAGCCTTCGCGCGACGCTGAGCAGCGCTCTTACGCGCCTCACCCAACGAACGAATCAACCCAGTCGTCACAACGTCCTCTAGTGCCCCACCGTACCCGGTTTTCATGTAGTCAACCAGGGCAGACGACAACATGCACATGCAATCCAACAACGGTTCAAGCCCAACCAGGCCACTGCGCAAGAGCGCCTGATCGTAAATCGGCGGCTTATGCTGACGCTCCTCGACGGGGACCTTATCATTCAACTCTAGGAAATAGTTGCGCGCCTGAACGAAATGGCTATGCAAACGCTTAGCAAGCTCAACACCGCCGCCCTCGTCCTCAGCGTACACGTTAACGGCTGTGCGCATATCGCCGCGCAAAATCGCCTCAAACAAATCAAGAGACTTAGGCAACGCAAGCGGCAAACCATCCGCCAACTGCCCCAAATACTGCAACGCACTACGAATACTACCGCCACCATAAAACACGGCAGTATCCACCATCTGATCGTCCACACTCACGCCAGCCTGATCGGCCACGCGACGCAACAGCGGGGCCATCTTCTCATCCGACACGCCCTTAATGACATAAGGTGTCGTGCGGTTCATCACCGCAGGCTGCACCTTCTTCGCCTCGGTCGTGCAGAACATCCAAATCGTGCCCTTAGCGCGAGCCTTATTCTCATCCTCCAACTCACCCAACAGCGCGTCCTGAGCGGCAGCACTCATACGGTGACACTCGTCAATAATGACAATCTTCAACCCAGACGGCAGAGGAGATCGGACAGACGTGTAACTAATCAAATCGCCGACGGCAGACATGTTCGCTGTACCAGTGGACGCGATCACACGCTTCGCGCACAGCGGGTTACTCTCGCCCGTCGCATAATCGTACACAGACAGACACGAGTCGCACTCGCCGCACGGGTTGTAGCCGGGCTGAATGTTCTCGCACACGAGGGCGCGCGCCACGATATAGGCGAGCGTCGTCTTACCGCACCCGGACTCGCCACTGAACAGGAGGCCGTGAGGGTAGTTCGTGCTGCCTGCCGCGTGAGCGGCCCTGGCTTTCGCCACATACGCGCGCACACCCTTAACGGTGGCGTCTTGGCCCACAACCTCGTCGAACGTGCGCGGCCTATACGCCGTCGTCAAATCGGTGACCTTGCTGCCATCCACGGGCGCGTCACTGGGGTTGCCGGTTGCTGTTTTCTTTGCTGTCATTAGTCGGTTAACATCTTTCTTTTCTGCACCACTGGGTGCGTTTTGTGGTCGGTTGCTCGTGGTTGCGCCAAGCGCTCGGCAGGCGTCTCTCAAAGGTTAGGCGGCAATATCCTCGCCAACAAGCGGATACGCGTCGAAAGCGTGATCGTCCAACACGTCCGGCTCGCGCCCCAACTCGTCACCCTTAAACACGAGGTCCATGCACCGCTTGCGCGTCCCATCCTCCAACAAAATCATAGCCGCCGACGGGACAAGCCACGCGCGCTCACCCACAACAACCTTTGATACGTTGCCTCGCCCGTCGGACAAGAAACGCTCAAACAATAGGCCGTACTTAATCGGGTCCACGTTGGTGCCTCCAATCAGGTAGAGGACGAGACTACCGGGAGCACTACCGCGCCCCCACCCAACCGCGTACATGAGAGTATTCCCATGCTTGTCGCGGACACTAAAGTTCCTGTTCGCGTACTCGACCACGTGCTGAATGATGAGGAAGTATTGCTCGAAACCGCCATCAGAAATGACCGCCATTTCCTCGCGGATACGCTCATCAATGACACGCAGCTCCTCGTCGGTTGCGCGCGGATAACGGACCTTAATGCCCTCGCGGGCAATACGCTCCAAATACGCCGTCTCATCCTCGCCGCCCAAGTCGATGCTCGGCCTACGATGCTGGTCGTACTCGACCACGCTGAACCCGCCCTCGCACATTTCAGCGATAACGCTCGTGCCGGTAAGAGCCGCCTTCGCATCATCGTCACTGAACCCGCCGCTGCGCAGCGCCGCGTACATTTCGTCAGCGGTTTTCATATAGTAGCCGTTACCGTTAAACGCGAACCGAGTGCCACCCTCGTCCAGTGTCTTGTCGTACATGGACGACCCGGTGTTCATACACAGCATTTGCTCATGCCCAACGGCCTGTTCTGGCCGCGTGTAGTGAGCGTCGTTCGTCGCCAACAAGCACAGAACACCCTGACCGTAGCGACCCTCCAATTGGGAGCGCAAACGCATCTGCGCGCGGATGAGCTGCTTCTCCAACGCCATGTCATGAAACATAACCTCAAAGAAAATACGGTCACCAAAAATCTCAACCATACGGTCCAAATACTTGACTGCCGCATCCACCTGCCCCAAAGCCAGGCGAGTATTCAACTCAGACGACGGGCACCCCGTAGACACAATGAGACCACTGTTGTGGCGCTCCAAAATGTCCACGTCAAGACGCGGATGCTTCGTCACACGATGCTCTTCACGAGACCCCCACTCGCTCAACTCGTACAAGTTACGCACGCCATCATCATTGTACGCCCACACCGTCAAATGCGTGTACGCGCCACGAGACGACACATCGCCCTCCCCGCCGCCAGCATAGAACACGCGCTCCTGAACGCGCGCACCCAACGGATTATCGGGAGCCATATACAGTTCACAGCCGGGAACCGGCGTAATACCAGCCTTATTGGCGGAGGTAATCAGGCGATTCAGGCCGTTCATGCCACCGTGGTCAGTCAACCCAACCGCACGGTGCCCCAGCCTTGACGCCGCAGCCACATACTCCTCGACGGGAGAAAACCCGTCAAGCTGACTACCATCCTCGGAATGGTTGTGGAGAGAAGAGAACTCGATCATGCGTCCACCTTAACGTCATCGTCCGCAGAACCCAAATCGTCAAGAATCTGACGGTCACGGCTGGACAAAGCGGGAAGCCCCTCACGCTTCGCAGCATCCTCCAACAGTTGCAGCAAATCAACCTTGCCGCTACGCAAATCAGACGCAGACACAGGAGCAGAAAACACCGGCAACACGCGACGCGAGTCCGGCCGATTCACCGAAAACAGCATCGGCTTACGAGAGCCGCGACGATTCAAGTCCAACAACACAAGGATAATGGGGGCGCTCTTGTCTACGCGCCTCACGTTATCCACCAGCACGCGCTCAACAAACCCAGAAATGTCGCGCCCCTGATACGACACGCGCTCACCCTTAGAACCCATACGGCGACCGCCGATAGCGAACCTATCGTTAATGCTCACCGGGTACACGTAAAACCCGTAATCACGATACGCGACCACTCCACCCTTATTGCGAGCCTTGTTCGTCACGTGAGCGACCGCGCTACCGCCCGCAGCCTCAACGTTACCCACAATCGCGGCAAGCTCACGCTCACCCATATAATTCACGTCCATACCCTCGTAAGCGCGCTTTGCGCTACGCGGACGAAACAGGAGAGTAAACACGCCGAAGCCGGCCACAAGACCCACAAGGGAACTACCAGTCAACGACCACCCAGAAAAACCAGCCACAAGCAACGTCGCCGCGTAATCGACCACGAGAGCGACAGCCAGCAACCCCCAGCGGCTACGCGACGCAAACACCAGATACGAGTACGTCAAACACGAGGACGCCAACAGTAGGAGCGAGCACGACCACACGACACCGCCCAAACCAGCGCCGTACACGGCTGTCATCGACGCGGAAGCCGACAACACCAACAGCAACACGAGGACAGCGGCACTCTTAAACACGACAGGAACGTTCGCCTGCAACACAAACCCCAGAGCCAAACCAGCGGCAAGAAGCGCCGGAACCCACCACAATGCGCTCCCCGACAGCGCCGCGCCACCCGACAACAGGACACCAGCGGACACGACAAGCGCCAACGCCAGCGCGTGACGACGCACCGTACCAGCAATTTCACGCAAGAACACAGACATTAAAGACACCCTTCACCAATAAATAAACAAGCGCGACAAACAGGGAACGCCACTACTCGGACACCACGTAAGACGCGTCGCGGCCAAACCTAATGAACTCCTCAGCGCGCCCCAACACGAGACTACGCTGACCCTCCGGCACAGCATCCAGCGCCTCACTCGTCGCACACCACTGCTCAAACGGCACAGCCACACGCGCAGACTCACCATCAGAGCCACCGGCAGACATCGTTGCGGGAACGGATGCGGACGCAAACAACGGTTCCAGCTTCCACGACAACGCGTGAGCCGCCTCGTCACCAATCAGGCGCGTATCCAAACCGGAATACTGCGCCGACGTGATGCCGGTAACACGCTGCCTGAGAATAGGCGCATCCTCCCACACAAACAAGCCACTCTCGCGCACCTGAGTGGAGCGAAGATTCTCCACAATAAGGTCCGTGACTTGCGCGGCCGACAAGCCGGACGCGTCAATTGGTGCAAAATCATACTGTGGGCGCTGAGGCAGAGAACGCGCCTCGTAGGATGCCGACCCGTCCGGTTGGATAGTCCACAGCGTCCACCCCCTGCCCTCGCCGTTATCCTGGTCAGAGAACCCGCGACGCAGAACGGAGCCGTTGTAGTACACGCTGTTACCGGCGCTATCCTGGACGGTGCTGCGCTCGTGAATGTGCCCCAACATGACTGCACTCCACGCGTTCTGCGACAGCAAATGATCGGGAATGACGATCTCACGCGGCGACTGCTGAGCGCGCAAGCGCATCTTCATGATCGGGTCGATCACGCCGCCATGCGTCGTGAAAATGTTTACCGCGCCGGGCGTGGCGGCAACCTTGCTCATTGTTTCAGACTGGCCCATGTACATGTGGTGCGACACCATGTGCAACATCAGGCCGTCCGTCATCTCGAACGACGCGTAAGGGTCGATGATGCTGTAAATGCGCCTGTCGGGGTCGTGGAGCACGCGCGACGACGCAATCTCGCTCGCGCTATCTACAGCCTCGTGGTTACCGGCCAACAGGTAGACGGGAATGTTCGCGTCGGCGAACCTGCGAAGCTCATCCTGCGCCACGCAAATGGTGCGCATGTCCGGGCGCGGCGAGTGAAACATGTCGCCAGCGATAACAACCGCGTCCACGCCCTCTGCGATCACGTCAGTGACGATGGTGTGCAAGAGGGTGTAGCCGTCCTGGACACGAACGTTCACATGATCGGGTGTTTCACGCCTACCAGACTTGTATCCCAGGTGAATGTCTGACAGGTGAGCAACCCTAAAACCGCCCATTGTTAGCGCCTCCTAAGCTCCGCGACCAGTACCCGGAGGCGCTGGCGTGAAATTGAATACTTCTATACGGTGAGAGCGCTCTTACGCGGCCTCATGACACGACCAACCATAGCACGCCCCACGCCAGCGAGCAAAAGCCCACCAACAGCTACGCCAGCCAACACGCGAGACTGGTACGCGCGATACAACCACTGCGGACCCATACGCCCAGCATACGTGCCAGTCACCGCCGACGCGTCCACCGGAGCGTCGTCAACGCTGTTCGCGTCGCCACGGAAAATAAATGAGTTCCCCGGCGTGTCCACCACGCGGTGAATCACCGTCCGACCATCCGGCTTCACATACGTGCCAATCTCACCCACGGCAGGCGTTTTCGACGAGTCCACACGCACCACGTCACCCTTCACCAGGGTAGGCACCATGCTCTCAGACACGACTTCGCGCACGCTGTACCCGTGAGACTGGTTCCACACAATCGCCCCGTAGCAAACCAGGGTGCCAGCCAGCGCCAACAGGAACACGAACACGCCAGCGCGGCTCACGCGCACCCACTGGCGACGCACATGGCTACGATACGCGCGGCCTCGCGCGTGCGACACGGCAGAAGCCGCAACCGGACCCAACACGTTCACGCTCTCTTCGCTCACCTGTCGCCTCCAAGCTCAGCGGGAACACCCTCGCTCTTGTCCACCCAGTACGACATGACGAAACGCGCCACATGACGGTGATCGTTACCGTATGCGCCGAAAGCCGTGCTCGTACACGTGACAAGGTTCAAGTAGCGGCCATCAGACGGGTAGCCTGACGGCGCACTGTACGCGGCCTCAACATCCGTTGGCTCAATGATGCTACTGTCCGCGTAGTCGAACACAATCCACGCGCTCTCAGTCTCCATAATCACGTGGTCGCCAGCCTGGAAACGGTCGATACCAAACAGGTTGCTCCCGTTCGTGCGACGGTGACCAAAACCAACAGCGACACCAGTTGTGCCGGGGTACGCGGCTTGCGGGTCGAAACCCAGCCACCCGTTATCGAGAATCGTCTCTTGATCGTAGCCGCTAGAAGCGGGAATACGCATGTGGTCCCACGATGGGACGTGCAGCACACCGTAGGCGTTGCCTTCCGGCGGGATGGATGCGGAGCCGGGCGGGTCGTCGTAATGCTTCGCGCTCGCGACCGTCGTCACCTTCGGCTGGTCGGCGTGCGCCTCATCCCACACGCTCAAATTGTGGCTCATGACACCGCTCGCGCGATGGTCGCTCCACCACATCTGATTCACCAAAATACCGCCACCTGTCGCAAACAATGCAGCCGCCACCAACATGAGGACAACGCTCACGAAACTACGCCTACCTTGACGGTGAGCGCCCTCACCTTCCACATGCAAACCAGCCAAAACGAAACCAACCCCTTCACAAAAGCGCCCCGCCCACGCCGCAACGCGCGGCACCGGCAAGAGGAGCAACAAACAAATACTCTACAACCAACAATAACATAGGCCGCAAGAATAAAGAAACCCTCAACTGTTCAACATGGGCACTCACAGGGAAACATACGCAACAACCACCAAAAGCCAGGGAGAACCCAAGCCAAGCGGTCGCCACGACATGTTACCCGAGCGCAAACGCACGAAAACAGTTGAGGGCGGTGCAGCAGCCAAAAGGTCGCGCAACCAGACACCCCGCAAACACGGAGACTAACATAACCCCTAGCGGTTACGCGATCAAGCTCTTTACATTCGCCCACAATGGGGGTTAGTGCCAACCTGTCTTTCGACGGCTGATCTTCTCTTGTCTTGGTCGCATCCAAAAGGACGGCCAACGCTCACATAGCGTCAGCAAGTTACATTAGCCCCGCATAAGCGGAAGCGTCACCCAGATTACTCACACACAAGATCACTGGACGTAACCATAATATCACGCGGGCGACGGAACGCCAGCCGACACGGAAGTGACACCCGTCACACCTGCGGCTTGCGCGTCAGCGCGAGCAACACCCAACGCAGCCTCAGCATCACTCAACGCACGCAAAGCGCCATCCACATCCGCCGACTCGTCAGCCGCAACACGCGCCCTCGCATCAGACGCAACGCCGCGAGCCGACTCCACGTCAGACCGAGCCGCTGACAGAGCATCACGCGCGGACTCGATACGCGCACCAGCGCCAGGAGAGGCGGGGACAGCCACGCCATCCAACGTGCCGTCAGCAACGGTCGCGCCCACGCGATTAGCCCAACCAAACGCGGCAGCTCCCGCCGCGTCACCGGAACCACCGGACGTGGGTGTGTGACCGAACGCCGACGTGTCCACACGCAACACGCCAGCGGCATCACCCACCGTATAGAACCGCGACACGTCAGTTTCAGAAACATTCCGGTGACTACTGTTCACCGCCGCGAACTTCTGAGTCGCATACACGCGACCACCCTCATACGACACGCCCACGCCCGTCACAGTGTACGCACCCAACATGTTACGGTTGTGGGCCGGAGAGTCCTTCCACTGAGCAAACAGCGAATCGGCGATCTGCTCCGGGGTCTTACCTGTCGCCGCGTCGCCACGAATCGCGTAAGCAATGTTCTCACCCACGCCACTCAACTGCGCGCCATCCACGCCCGCACGCAAACGCGCCGACATCGACGGGTCATGATTAAAGTCTCGCGCGCCAGCCATGTGAGCGCTCCACGACTGAGCCTCACCGTCCAGCGTGCGGCTCGCCACCAAAGCGGGCAACCCAGCGTCAGCGCGATACGCGTTAACCTTCTGCACAAGCAGGCGCTCCACCACGCGAGCCTGAGTCCCCTCATCCATCGCGCGCCAATCCACGGTGCCAGCCTGCGAGGCTTCCGCCTCAGCGTCCGCAACATCGCGCTCAGCCGCGCTCACGCGAGCCTCAGCGTCAGAAACCGCTCGCTCAGCGTCGGCCAAAGCTGCGCGAGCCGACGCAACGTCAGCACGGCTGTTAACGGCGGCATCGTATGCGGCCTTCGCGTCATCGTAGTCGCGCTGAGCGTCGGCGAGGCGCGAGGCCGCGTCAGAAGCGGACAAGGACGGCGCGCCAGCGTCACCGACAGTGGTGTGCTCGCCACTCGCGCCAACGGTACCAGCGTTGTTGCTGCCAGCCTGTCCGGTCGCCCCATCGTGAGCGCCCTGACCGCCACGCGCAGCATTGTCGGCGGGCGCGCTAGAAGCGCCTGTACGCGCCTCGGAGCCTCCCGCGCCTGTCTCGGTAGCCTGGGAGCCTGAAACGCCGCCAGAGGGCGCTACAGGCGTCTCCACGTTGCCTGTAGGCGCAGCGCCTGCCTGTGCGGGCGGCGCAACGTCACCAGTCGCGGCGTGATCGGAGCCAGCGTGAGCGGATGGAACGTCAGCCTGAGGCCCCTCAGACGGTGCCGCGTGATTGTCGGTAGAGGGAGGTGCTGGAATCTCAGGCGAGGCAGTGTCAGAGGGAGCCGCCGGAGCCACATCATGAGCGCCATCGGACGGCGCTGCGTGAGCGTCAGTGGGTGGAGCAACGGGAGCCTCACCGGGCGCATCCTCAGACGGCGCGGCAGGAACATCGGCCGGTGTAGTGTCGGAGGGTGGTGCTGGAACCTCGCCAGTAGCACCTTCGGCTGGTGTAGTATCGGACGGAGCCGCCGGAACCTCAGCGTGAGCACCATCGGCGGGCGCTGTGGGAGCATCAGACGGCGCAGCGTCTGTGGGCGGCGCTGGAACCTCACCGGGAGCGCCATCAGACGGTGTAGCGTCCGGCGCAGTCACACCACCCTGAGAACCATCATCAACGCCATTGCCGGGCGCATGATCTTCCGCCGCACCCAACTGACTAGAATCAACACCCGACGAATCAAGCTCAACCGCAACCACACCATCAGACGCACCCTCGCTAGGCGACTCGGCAGGGACAGGAACACGATCACCCCCACTCGTCATAAAAGAACCAAACGACGGCGCAGGAACAACAACACTACGCGCAGAATCAAGAGCCGACACATCCTTGCCAGTCGCCTCAGCCAACGCGTCCTCATCCGTAGGGTCAACCCCGCCAACGCGGCCAGGGTCGCCCGAAACACCGTCGTCGCTCGCACCATCCGCGAGCGCTCCACTAACAGCGCCAGAAGCGCCCGCCGTCGCCAACGTTGCAGCCGCCAACGAACCCGCAACAGCCGCACGCCTCGAAAACTTAACAGTCACCGTCACACCAACTCCTCAACAAAAAACAGAAACAAGAAAGCCGCAGAAAACGGCCCCACGTAAAGAAATATGCACGCGAGCCGCGCGACGACAGCGATAAAACCCCGAAAAATCAAGCAAAATAGGCGTACCCCGCGTTCCGCATAAAACGGAAACACGGGACACGCCCACAACAAGTATCACACGCTGTCAGAACGCGATGGGGACAAGCCCATAATCCAACGCCCACTGCAACGAGTCAACGGTTACGCCAACCCCAGGATGCGACGCGTGAACAACCTTACCGTCACCAATGTAAATGACAATGTGCGTGCGAGATGCAAGCAACATGCCCGGCTTCAAGTCGTTCACGCTCACGCGCTTGCCATACGCAAGCTGCTGAGCCGCCGTGCGGGGCAAGTTCGTGTAACCCAACTGGTCGTGGTACACCCACCACACGAGACCGGAGCAATCGAAAGCGTTAGGGCCTTTCGCGCCCCATACGTAAGGGGAACCCTTCTTGCTCAACGCCAATTGGACCGCCTGATTAGCCTTCGCCTCATCGGACAGCGTGTAGCCGGAAACAACACCCGCATCAAGCGCAGTCACGTTGGATGCGCTCTCGCGCGGCTTTGTGCCCTCCAACACAATCTCACGAACCGGAGCCTTCGTCACAGTAGACGACACCGTAGACTCCACCTTATCAGCGTCAGCCCCATCGGTAGCCGCCACGTTCACGCCCTTGTCTTTCGACAAGTCAGTGCGAACAGTCGAAACCTTCGTCACACTACCAGGCTCACCCGCCTGCTGGACGCGCGTCTCACCAACAAACAGCTCATCAGAGGGAAGAACCTCCGTCTCAAACGGAACCTCCTCCACGCTCTCCGTGCGCGACTCCTCGACGGCATACAAGCGCACAGAATCTCCCGCGTGAATGACCTGCCCCTCGTCAACCGCCTTAGAATCAGACGTGCGCACCAAAGCTGGGTCCACGCCCTTCGACTCCAAAAAGTCGCCCAACGACTCAGGGGATACGCCAGCCTTAAAATCGTAAGACTTCACGCCCGCGCTCGTCGCAACACTCACCCTCGCGTCAGCCGTATCAACCGGAGCGCCCGCCGCCGCAACAGCGCCCGCGCCCGGCATCACACACAACGCCACAGCGGCGGCAGCAACAGCCGCAATGCCACCCGCGCGCGACATAGAGAAACCACTCACGCGATGCTTAGGGGAGCCAGACGACGGCCCACGCTTACGATCACCCCTATGACGAGGCACACTCTTACTCTTCTTCGTACTCACACAAAATCCTTCACATAGACAACAAGAAAACGGGCGCACCAAATGGGAGACGCGTCACGCTCACGCGAAACTCCCCCACTTGGTGCGCCCACGCGTCACTTCGACTGAGGACGATCACCCGACGCAGACGCGTAAGGCTGCGACACAACCACCGTCACCGGCGTAGAAGCCTTAGCCTTAGACCCCTCAGCGGGAACAACGTGCGTCACCTGCTCCGAGGTCACCTCGCTGTTCTTCACAGTCACAACGGTCACAGATGAAAAACCCGCCTTCACGAGCGCAGCCTGCGCGTCATTACCCGACCACCCCACCACATGAGGAATAGCCAACTCAGGGTCAGCCTTCGCCTTCGACAACACGACACTCACCTCACTACCGGAATCAACCTCGCCAGCGGAAACGGACTGAGACAACACGACACCCGCCGCGCCGTCACTCTCCTGCTCACTAAACGACACGGACACGCCAATCTTCTTCGCATCCGACTCCACATACTCGCGGGTCTTACCCTTCCAATCAGGCAGGTTCACGCGGCCAGACGCAACATCCAACACCACGCTATCACCGTTGGACACTTCCAACCCGGCAGCAACCGATGCTCCCGTCACAGTACCCACGGGGACGGTGCCAGCCTCAACCTGGCGCACCTCGCTCACAGACACGCCAACCGCATACAGGGCCTTCGTCGCCTCCTCCACGGTCATACCCGAAACGTCAGGCATAAACGCCGACGCGGGACCAGACGAATACGACAACACGACCGCATCTCCTATGTCAGCCGTAGAACCAGCCGCAATAGACTGAGACACCAACGTGTCGCGCGCCACCTCGCCCGAGGTCACCTGCTCCACGCTACAGGAGAGCTGGACCGACGTGAAAGCCGCACACGGGTCCACGCCCTGAGACAACGCGGCAGGCGCAGACGGGACAGCAACATCATCATGATGGTCCCACCAGTACAAGCCGCCAGCCGCCAACACGCCAGCCAACGCTACACCCGCAACAGCGAAACCGGCGGCAGTGCGGCGACGCTTCACGCGCGCAGTCAACGCATTGTCACCCTCGTCAACGCCGTCATGTTCCAAGCTCGAACCAGACTCGTCCCCGGACATAATCTCATCCCACGACACGGGCGAATCACGATCTTCGGAATCGGCTCCGTCATCAACGGGCGCGCTCTGCGTCACCTCGTCAACGCGATCAAGCTCGCCGTCGTCACGAACATCAGACATAAACTCTCCTATTCACACGTCGCCCGCTACACGCGGGGCAACCTCAATAAACCAATAACAAGTCGCCAACAAAACGGCGACAAGTTACCTACTATCACACTACGCTAACACAACAGCTAGTTACCCGGCAAGTCGCGGACAAAACGCGGCACACGACGCACTCGGCCAGCAACCACGTCAGCCATCAACGGAACCAATAACAGCAGCAACTCCTCGCCACCAAAAACCGTAGACGATTTCAACCCACGCGACAACTGAGACGACACGTCAGACAACATCCTACACTTCGCCACACCCAACGCGCGCGCGCGATCAAACAACACGCGGAACTGATACGACGACACATCCACACCCAACGCCTGAGCAACCTCACGCCTCTCACAGCCCACCTGCAACAGGCTCGCAGCGCGCGACAAGGCGACCATCTTCTCCAAAATCTTCGCAACCGCCAACGGGTGAACACCACCCGACAACACGCGGCGACACACGCGCAATGCCTCAGCGCCGTCGCCACGAAAAATAGGCTCCTCCACCAGCCACGGCTTCAACGACCCCTCACGTAACAAACGGCCAGTCAAATTATCGACACTAATACGATGCTGGTCGCCACGCTCAACACCCAACATGATCTGCGACAGAACGGGAACAATAACCTGAAAGTCCTCGCCCGCATAGCCTCGCAGAAAACGCTTCGCCTCCGCCGACAAGCCCGTACAATCCAACAACTCGTCAGCGACAGTGCGACCACGGGCGGGCTTCGGCATGACAACAACGTCACCGCCCGCGTCGCGCACCATCTTCTCCAACTTACGCGTAGACGTTCGAGGGCACTCACACACAATCAACAGACCAGGGTCGGCGGCTCGCGCAACATCCCCGCCCTCAACCAGACCGCCAAAAAACTGAGAAAAGCGCTTCACGTCGTCAGCGGGCACGCGACGAACAATCAACGACGACGAATCTCCGCCATCAAGTAGCGTGCCCTCACGACACGCAGCCAACGGCTCACCGTCACGCACATAATGCGCCGGAACACCGCCCAGCTCAACGCGCGCCAACGCCTCTTGGAACACGCCAAACGACGCATCCTTGTCAACAATAAGCCTCAAAAAATACAACAGAAAACCCTCTCACACCACGCGCCACTGTTAGCGTACAACGCCGCGAACAAACGACAACGAAACAACACCATCCAACACGCTGCCAGACTCGCACGCAACAGTCATCGAATCACGCGACACAGCCCGATTATCCCCCACAACAAACACGCCACCGTCAGGGACAGTCGCCTCGTCGCCAGACACGCACGACCCAGGCAACGCCGCCACCATGCGGCCATTCACCCACAAGCCGCCGCCACGCAACGACACCGTATCGCCAGCCACAGCGGCCACGCGCTTCACAGCCACCCGGCCAGGATGACGCCACCCCTCCGGCTCCTCAAACACCACCACACTACCCGACACAACCGGAGCGTCAGGGTCAATCTCAATCTCCTGCCCAGACACAAGAGTGGGAGACATCGAATCGCCAGCAACAACATACCGGCCCTCCGACTCGTCGCTACCAAGCGTCCACGCGAACAGCAAAATGGCGACAACCACGCTGCACGCCAACAAGACGCGCACAAAAACAGCGCCATCGCCCGCGCGAGAACCACCAGTCACGCGACGCGCACCACGCTCAGGCAACACGCCGCCACCACTGGAACCGCGAGAATCAACCATCAGGCAACAAACCCCACAAAAACACGAAAAGAAACAACAACGAAAACACCAAGCGTGGGCGGCGGCAAGGTCACGTAATCTTCATGACCGCGCGGTGATTATTCGCAACCGTCTGCAACGCATCCAACGCAGCACGAACAGCCATAGAACTCGTCTTAAACATCTCAATCGCCGCCTTATACGCCGACACCTGAACATCCAACTCGCACACGCGAGCGTCACTATCCACAGCCGCGCGCCTCACGTCAGCGGACGGTAAATCACGAACCTGCAACGTCACCTCAGCGACCGCGCGCTTATGCTCACTCGTTACCTTCCGCAACGCGTCCTGAGCAGCATTTGTCCTGTCAGCCAACATCAGATTCAGATGAGCGGCTTTGAGCATCAAACGGTTCACCTGGTCAAACGACCCGGCATCCACAGCCGCATCCAACTCTTCCGCCATCGCCCTAATCTCAGCCATCAACTGAGCGTCACGATCAAGCAACCCCTACACCAAGCCTTCCACAACAAGGAAACAAAACGGGCAGACAAGCGCCGCCACATGTATAAAACAATCATGACACGGCACCCGTCCGCCCGTCAAAACCTCACCAACGGCCACGTCGGCGACGCTTCCTCGCAGCACTCACAGCGTTATCGAACGTGCGAGCAACACCCACACGCGCGCGACCGTCACGTTCATCACGGATACCCAACTCCATACGGTCGGACTCCGCACGCGTCGGCCACGCCCACTGAACGCACGACAGAACGTAGCACACCATGACGCACGCGCCGAGCGTGTACGCCCACGTCCCAGCAGACGCCATCGACAACAACGCGGCCACAGAAAACCCCAAAACGGACACGGCCACGCGCTGACGCACACTCAAACGGTTCTTCCACGGCTCCCAACCGTCAGGCTTCGTGCGGCGGCGCACATCAGCCCAAAACAGCCCCAGCACGCCCACCGCGACCGCCAGGCACACGCCGCCACCCAACGCCGGGACACTACGCACATATATCCACCAGCGCCCCTCGGGAGCAAACACGTCCAACAACACGCCCACAGTAACAAACACGACCGCACCCACAAGCGGCACAACAAGGCCGCGCGCGCCCTTCGTATGGTACCTCCTGCGAACAAACCGGCGCGCCTGCACCATCAACGACACCTGGCCGTCATCCTTTTTCCCACGATCAGACACTACGCATCTCCCTCACAACGAACACCCGACAAAATAGCTACACCGTCAACCGGCCAATTACAGCATATCTCCATTGTACTCGCCATACAATTCCACAGCCGCCGCAACGGCCAACTCGCCCACGCTCTCGTCGGCGAGAATACGCGAAGCATCATCCGACGCGTCACCCAACAAGGGTGCCTGAGTCAAAATGTTCGAGAAACGAGTCCTACCCTTACCCTTCTGACTCTCACCAAACACGTCTCCGCCGCCACGCATCGCCATATCCTCATACGCCAACGCCGCACCATCATCGGAAGCCACCAAAGCCTCCAAACGCTTCACGCCGCGCTCAGACATCACCTCCGGGTCAGCAACCAAGAAACAATACGACTGGAAACTATTACGACCAACGCGGCCGCGCATCTGATGCAAACTCGCCACACCAATACGATCAGCGCTAAACACGCCAATCACCGTAGCGTCAGGAACGTCAATACCAACCTCCACCACAGGAGAGGCAACCAGAACATCGTACTCGCCGTCACGGAACGCGGCCATCACCTTATCCTGGTCATCCTTACGCATCTTCCCATGCAACATAGCGCACCGCACGCCCTTAAACGCTCCCTTAGAAAGAGCGTCAAACAAGGGCTTCACAGACGCGACCGTACCCTTATCGTCGCCCTCCACGTGAGGGGCAACAACGAACACGCGCCGCCCCAACCGAATCTCAGACAACGCACGCGTCACAAACTCGCTATCCGGCTCGATAGCGTTGGCCGTGTTACGCCGCACCCAACTCGTCACAATCGGCAAACGGCCCTCGGGCTTATCCGGCAGCGAAATCACCTCAACGTCACCATACAACACCTGCGCTGTAGCGCGAGGAATCGGCGTCGCCGTCATCATCAGAACGTCAGGACGCGCCACCCCATCACTAGCGCACACCTCAACGAGACGCGACCTGTCCTTCACGCCAAACTTCTGCTGCTCATCCACCACCACGAGACCCAGGTCACGGAAACGCACCGACTTCTGCAACAGGCCAGTCGTCCCCACAGCCACACTAATAACACCGTCAGCCACGTCACGGTTAAAGCGCTTGCGCTCAGCGCTCGTCGCCGACCACCGGGAATCAAGCAACGCCACGCGACCAGACACGCCCGCACGCTCACACGAGACGCGGATAGACTCATACAACTGCTCCGCCAGGATAGCCGTCGGCGCAAGAACCGCGACCTGCCTGCCAGACGCGACAGCCGCAACAATCGGGAACGAAGCCGTCAACGTCTTACCCGAACCCACGTCACCAATCAACAACGACACGCGAGAGCGCGTATCGGCGGCAGACTCCAACAGGCGGCGCGTCGCCTCCACCTGGCCGCGCGTCATCGTAAACGGCAACGACTCACGCAAACGAGCAACCTCACGCTCACCACCACTCATCTGCACGCCCACACGCTCATCGAAACGACGGAACCTATGCAGCAACACCTCCAAGAGAACAAGCTCATTGTAGGCGAGCGTCAACAGCGCGTCCTCAAACACCTGTTTCGACGCGGGGAAATGCACGAAACGAATCGCGTCATAAAACGACAAGGGAGCACGATCAGGCGACAACAGGCGCATGTAGCCGGGCGAACGCACCCCACGAATACGCCCCAACAATTCGAGGACGAGACCCGTCAGCGTGGAAGAGTCCACCGCGTTCTTCTGCGACTGAGGATACACCGGCACAAGAGCCGCGCCCACCGTGTTATCGCTCATGTCAATCGTTGAGCCACTAATCGCCCTGTCGCGCCGGTAAAAACCAACCTTACCCGTGATAATGACGCTATCGCCAGGGAAAAACTGTTTAACTAGCCACGGCTGATTAAAGAATGTGACACGAACCCTACTGCCCAGGTCGTCGCACACCTTGAAAACCGCGTCCTGGCGCGGCCTACGCCCCGCGCTCTTTGACGGTACAATGTTCTGTTCCGCCGACTCGACGACGCCGACAAGCGTCACCTGGTCCCCATCCAACATGTGAGAAATCGGGATTGGGTGGGCGCGGTCAACATGACGAATAGGGACGTGCATCAACAGGTCATACAAGCTGTCAATACCCATAGCCGACAGGCGCTCCGGCAGACTACGGCCAGCCGCAGCCTTCGCCTGACTCTTCGACAAATACTCGTGCGTCGCCAAAAACAGTTCAGACGTAGGCACCAGCTTCAAGCTATCCAAATCACCATCATACCCGGCGATAGGGCGCGTCACCGCGCGCACAACATCCTCACACAACTGGATAGGCTGATAGCCGTCAGCCGCCAGCTTTTCGTTCGCCGCGTCAACGTCAAACACGCGCGCGAAACTCGTCTGCCACAAGCCCCTGCGCCTCACGCCGCCAATCTCGCCAATGGCACGCTCGTAGCGAGGTGACGACACGCCCTCGAAAACAAGGAACTTACCCGTCTGGCTAATCGACGCGACAGGAGGCGGCACGGAAGCCGGGTCATCATCCACAGGTGAAGCCCCGCCGTCAAACAGCGTCCCGGTGTCGGCGAGGCGAGGGGTGGGAGCGGCAGGCAGCGGGGCACCCGTGTTCACGGGAGGAACAGGCGCGACACCGCTGAAAGCGCTCGTGGGACGCGAATACACCCACTCGTATTTCGTGCCCTCCCACAACCTAAAGCCAGGCATCCAAAACTCCCCTTACAAGCGACGACAATGAACAAAGAAAGATACTATCTGAAACAAAGAATACCCCGCTTGCGGTGAGACAGTCAAAACCTCACCACGAGCGGGGTACAAGCGCGCAATATGGGCGGGTCAGTCGCCTAACGCGTCGGCAGCGCGATTCATCCACGACGCGCAAGCCAGCACACGGTCACGCAATTCCCGGAACTCGCCCTCGCCAAGAAAATCAGCGGCCACAGCAAACATGTCCGGCTCTGGCAACCCTTCAACAATGTCAGCGGCAGCAAGGAAACTAGACAACACCTGGGCGCGCGGGTCACCACCCTGAGACTCGCTAGAACGATCACTAGACGACGGGGCGCGCCCACCCTTGTACTCACCCGTATCCGGGTCCACGCCTGCGCGCTCCAACAGCTTATCGGCCGCGTCATCCAGCAACGATACGTTCTCCCAGTCATCCTCGGAGCCAACCTCAACCGGCACGGTAGACGACACGCCCACGTAGCCGTCGCCATCAACCACGTCGTCAGCGGGGACAACGGGGGTCGGATAGTCGCCCACAGGCTCATCCTTCTCACTCGCGCGAGAATCGCGGATACGCGAACGCTCCTCCTCCACAATCTCACCCGCGCGAGCGGCAGCGTCGTCAGCGTCTAGCCCCGCCGTCTCCTCGCGGATGCGACCGGCGATAGCATCCAAGTCCTTGTGAACGTCGCGGGCAACAGCCTCCGTCAACTCCACAGACGCACCATCGGGAAGAGCCTCATCAAACACTGTAATGACACGGTTCAGGTTAATCAACTGGTACGAACGCGACACGCTCATATCCAGCTCACCCGTCACATAGTCACCCCACGTCGCGTAACCGAGCGCAATGTGAGCCTTACCGGCGTGAGCGCGGGCAACCAGCTCATGAATCTTCTCACTCGCGCGCCGCATGTACGCAGTAATCTCATCCGTCAGCTCCTTCGCCTCACTATCAGACAAAGCGCACTCGCCACCACCGGATGCGGGCACGGGAGCGTCAACAGGGTCGCCGAAATCGTCAACCGCAGGCTCAACAACAGGGTCGTCGTCAGAAAAAACAGGAACATCAACCGACATGCAAAGACACCAACTTAGAAAAACAAAGAAAAACGAAAGAAAATCAACAGTGGGGCGCTCGCCGCCACCTCGCAAGAATTGAATATTACCGCGCGGCAGCGGACGCAGCCACCATGAAATGCGTCAAACACGCAACAAACCCAGCAACCACCAACGCAGGACCAGCAGGGAAAACACCGCCGCGATCATTCAACGACGACTCCAACGCGCCCACCGTCACCGTAAACAACAACGCCAACACGAGAACCCCCACGCCAGCCCCACCCAACAGCGGAGCGCACACAACCAGGCAATACCGCACCATCAGCGCGTCAGCGCCACCAAGCCACGGAACACGCAAACCACCCAAAAACACGCCAACAATCCAACCAGCCACGCCTAACAACAAGGCGAACACGCCAACGGACGGCGACAACGCGGCACCCAGCAGCGACAAGCCACACAACACGTTCATGGCGCGCGAATCGTATGGCACGCGCAGGCTACAGTAATCCTCCACGCCACACGGCACGCCCCAAGCCACGAAAGGCGCGAACGACAAAGCGAGCCACGAATCGCCCGCGCCATACAAGAGAAGATTAACAGTCAACCCAGCCAACAGGGCAACAACGCCCGTCACGCGCTGACGCTTACCCTCCCAACCGGAACCGCGAACGCCCACAACACACACCCACACACACGCCACAAAAGACATGGCGAAAGGAAGAACACGCACCACGTGAGACACGAATAATCACACCTACAAGAAGAGTACCAAACAGAGCAGAAAACGAAAGACGCAAATAAGACAGCGAGAGCGGCAGGGGCGGGCAGCTACCAAAAGGCGAACACCCGCCCCACCCACTCTCAGCGAGTCTCACTCGATCACAAGGTCTTGGACCATGTGAACAACCGGGTCGCCCTCGACAATGCGCTTTTCCTCGCCGTCAGCCACGGTAGACAGCGGATACAGGAGAAGAACAGCGGTGTTACCGCCCTTGTAGGCGCGCACGCGCACGCCCGCGTCGCCCGCACCATCCGCCACGGCAGCAATACGGTCAAACGACGATGGGTTGGAGCGAACGGCGAAACGCGCCACAACGTCGCCCGACAGGACTCGCGTCCCCTTCTCATCAACAGCACCGGCCGAATAAGACGAATCATCGCCAGACCTGCCCGTCACAGTCATCGAACCAGACGGCCCATCAAACACGACACGCATATCGTTCGCCGAATCAGTGCCAGCCGACAGCTCATCAGCGCGTCGAATAGTCACCAGAGCGCCAGTCAACGCGCGAGAACGCGGCATGTCACACACATCCACCTGGCCGTCGCGCCACGTGGACATCATCTTAGCGATAGCGCCATTAGCGAGCGCATCAAAATCGTCGCCCGCGTTAAAAATCGCCGAATAGCGGCCATCAGTGTAACCGAAAGCCTCCAACGAGCTATCAGACAAGTGACTCTTGCGACCCAGGAGAACGACCTCACCCTCAGACGGGCACGCGAGCGCGGGACGCTCAGCCCACGTAAACGATAGGCTATCCGTGTCGGCGGTCTCAACGTCAACGCTACTGGAATACATGGCGAGACCATTACCGCCCCAGCCGACGCACAGGAGCTTACCGCCGCCAACGAGCAGCGCCGCCTTCCGCTTGCCAGAGCCATCAGCGTAGGCAACAGCGTCAGTCGCCGACAAAAGAGACGACACGACAGCGGCAGGCGCGGGAGCCGTCAGATTGTCGGCTTTCAGCCTCGTCTTAGCGCGAGCGCTAATAGGGCTATCGCCCATTGCGGCCGCGTGAACAGCCATGCGGACCTTCAATCCGCTATCCTGTTCCAAGCGCGGAACGGCGGACGCCGCGCCCGTGTACGTGATCGTCGTGTAATCGGCGCGGCTGAGCAGGCCAGCGAGCGCCAGCGTCTTTTCCGCATCCAAAGCAACGCGCATCACGCCGTCAGTCATCCCCTTGGGGTCCAGGCTGAACAGCGGGAGCGTAGCCTCAGCCTCGCTCTTTGTTCCGTTGCCGTAGAAAGTGATGGTCGGCTTCGCGCCGTTCTCCACGGTCATGTAGAGCGTCCCATCCTTGGAGCGGCCCACCTCGTGTGCGGCGTGCTTAATGCCGCTCACAAGGTCAGAACTTGCAATGACGAGCTTCATTCTTCCTCTTCTCCGGGCGCACGGTTGCACCCTCTCTCGTGTTTCCTCTTACGGGAGCACTGACTGTGGAGCTTTTCGCCGAGGCCGGTTAATTCTCTCATCTATCTTCTACGTGACAGGCCGGTCGGGGAATAGAACACACAAGCGCGCTCTCTATCTACAACTGTAGAACCAATAGTTGCTGGTAGTCAAAACCTCACAAGAACGTTACCGCCCGACGCTACGCGCGAAACGATAAAAGCGCCTCTCACAGCCTCAAACACCCACGGACACCTAAACGGTCACGCGAGCGCCAAAAGGCTGCGAGAGGCGCATACAGCGAACGAGACGACGGTGTTTCGCGGCACGCTACTCAGACAAGCGCACCACAATCTCCCTACGAGACCCCACCAACAGGCGAGACCCAGCCTCCACGCTCTGCCACGCAACAAACCCAGACGGCACACCGCCGGACGACGAGCGCTCACGATCAACAACCACACGCAACCCCGACGACTCACCAACAGCAACAGCCGCCTCAGCAGACAACCCCACCAACGACGGAACCTCCACGCCACCAGACGACACCGGAGCAGCATCAGCCGCCGTCATATCGCTACTCTGATACACGGCAGGCGAATACCCATGAGCCGCAAACACGCCAGGCAAATACGAGGCCGCGCTCTGAGCGACAGCGTGATCGTTCCACCTCGCCACGTGACCACGGAACTCATGAAAGTCCATGCCCTCAGCAGTGTTCACCGGGTCGTACACGTTAGAAAACAACGCCAAACCGCCAGTCACAACCGCCCACGTACTATTCAACACGTTATTAGAGCCAGACTTAGCGGCAACATCATACCCCGGCACACGATAACGCAAACCAAACGCGCTAGGGACACTACCATCCATGTTCGCGTGCATCGCGTCAGCAACAACCGCCGCAGCATGAGGCGACAACACGCGGCGACACGCATCCGCAGACGGGTCATACCCATCCGGTGGCGCGACCTCAACGCCATCCACGCCAGTTACCGACTGAATGGGTGTAGCGGGGCAAAACACGCCACCGGAAGCAAACGACGCAAACACCGCAGCCATATCAACCGGAGAGTGCTCAGTCGAACCCAAACCATACGACAGGGAACGGGACGAAATCGACTCCGGCGCAGGAATACCCACCGACGCAGCAAAGTCCTTCACCTTATCCACGCCGATACGCATTTCCAACGTCGCAAACCAAGTGTTCGACGAGTATGCGGCAGCTTGACGGTATGACAGGAACCCGCCTTGCAACGCGCACGAATCACTGTTGTTAATGCCGCCCTTGGGGCTATCGTAATCCGGCCCAGGGTACAGTGGGCACGCGGACGAAAACGACAAGTTACCAGTGTCGTAGCCGTTATTCAGTGCGGCAGCCAACACGAGCATCTTAAACGTCGAACCAGTACCAGCCGGGTTAAGCGGAAGGTTAATCATCGTCTCCCCAGCGCCCGTACCATAGTCGCGATTCACAGCGTACACGCTCACCCCGCCAGTGCCAGGGTCCACGCCAACCGTCGGAACAGCCACCCTATTGGTCGTCCCAAAATCGGCGCGCAACTGCGCCTCCACAGCGTCAGTGGCCGCACTGTCAAGGAATGTCTTAATCGTCAACCCGCCAACCGACAGCAAACGCTCACGATCATCCGCCGTCTCACCATAACGCGGGCTACCGAGGATATACTTCACCACGTAGTCGCAATAAAACGGGTATTTACTGGATGCGCAGCCGCCAGCCGCGCCACCGCTCTCAACCGGCGTAAACGCGTCAATGGTGGCGAGAGCATCCGTCTCCTGCTCGTCGGTCACGTGCCCCAACTGCTTCATGCGGCCAACAACCAGTCGCGCACGCTCACGCGCCCTCTCCGCGCCATCCTCGGTAGACATGTTATACAGTGACGGGTTCTGCACAGACCCCACCAGGAGCGCAGCCTGACCGGCCGACAAGCCGGACGCGTCAACGCCAAAAAACGCGCGCGCCGCCGACTGGATAGAATACGTAGACGGGCCACCGAAAGCGACCGTGTTGAAATAGGCGAGAAGAATCTCGCTCTTACTGTGCTGCTTCTCGTACTCGACAGCCGCCTTCAACTCCACGACCTTACGGGCAAGCGTCGCAGCCGTCGCCTCGCTCTTACCCTCATCCGACTGAGCGGAATAATAACGCAGATTCTTCACGAGCTGCTGAGTGATACCACTACCGCCGCCCTCGCCGCTCACGGCGCTGCGAGCCACACCCTGCGGGTCGTACCCCTCGTGCTCCCAAAAACGCTGATCTTCGGTGTCTACGAGAGCCGTCTGCGCCCACTCGCTCACCTGTTCAAGCGACGCAAGCTCCTCACGGTTCTCATCCCACAACTCGGCGATCACGTTGCCGTCACGGTCCAACACGCGACTCTTCGACGCAACCTGAGAACCGTCCACGCTCGCGGGGATAGCGTTCCACACCTTCAACCCCGCATCCCCCACGCCAACGGCGGCGTTCACCGCCACAAGGCCGGGAACCGCCAACAGGATGCCAAACGCGCACGTCAACACGAGTAGACGCGCGACGAGGCGAGCGCGCCCGCCACGGCGCTGACGCTCCGCGTCCGGCGCGGGCGTGTGCATGTTGGCGGTGAACTCGCGCCACTTCGACGCGGAATCGTCCCGCTTTTTACCGAAAACACTCACAATAGTTTTTCTTTCTCTTTTAGCTGAACAAGCCGCGCGTAAACGCGTCAGAATCACGATGCACCTCGCCAACAACGGGCGACTCGTCAGCAGGAGCGGACTGTCGGGAACCAAAATCAACAGACATGCCATGCGGCGCGGAATGGAGACGCACCAGACGCGCATCCATCTTACCACCGATCAACGTCACACGGTCAACGCGGCTCACGGACGTGATAACCGAGTAGTCAGCGCCAGACTCCAACGCGTCCAAGAACGCGTAGAGAGCGTCCCCCACGTGTGATGAGAGAGTGTTGCGAGCAGTGAAAGGAACACCATCCAGCAAGACAGTCTTGTACTGGCCACGCATCAAACGACGCATAGCGGCACCCATGCGCTTCTTGCCGTCAAACCCCTCGGATGGGAGGGAAAGAAACTCGTTCGCGCGCAGAGCCAACGTGCCCTGCAAACTAGAGGCACCCATCATGATGAACTCACGCAACACGGCGCGTGCCACATATGTTTTCCCGCACCCTTCCGGTCCGCTCAACCACACGTGCAGCGGCTTCCCTTCACGGACGTGAGAACGCACAGCGCCACGCAATGCTCGCAAACTTTCCGCATCCAAATTAGAGGCGGGGTCGCCTTCCTCCGCTTTTTCGGCGCGCGCGATCAAATCGTCAAGGTTCGCGCCCTTCCACACGCCGCGAGCCTCACTGTCCCAATCCTTCAAGTTTTTACGGATGGTTGAAAGCATCAGCCCCTTCGTCGATTGACGATACGACTCTGCACTTCCTCGCTCGCCTTGAATGATACCATCTAGGTTCACACGGTTCCGCTTCGCTGGAACATACGGGTCTAGCAAGTCCTCGAAACTTGCGTCCTCGCGATCATACTCACGACTCACAGCAAACCACCCTCGCGCAACTCGATACGGATAAGACGCTCACTCATAGTAGCGCCCTTCTGAAACACGCGCCCCACAGCGTCCACAAACTCGGCCGTTGAACACTCCCCACCATCCACGACAAGCAAACGGAAAAGGCGCTTAACGATACTCATGGCAATCGCCACGTCGTACACGTAGAAATACTCACGATACGTTTCAACAGGGTTCACGCCGCGCATGTAAGCACTAGCGAAACAATCCACCCACCTGTCCTCGTCGCCACGGAAACGCTCACGCATCCACGCATCACTACCCACAGGCAAGCCAGACAACGCCGACACGTCATCCAGCAGCCCGAACGTCAACAGCTCATCCGACCAGTTCACGCGCCGACCGCGACGAGACCTCTTTTTCTTCTCAGGTGTGCGCCTCACAAACCCTCCCATTCGCTCACAACCAAGACAGTTTCGCTCACAACCAAGACAGTGTAGTTACGCCGCCTTGTTCTTCCATAGATACGACACTATCATAGCGGCGGGCCGGACGCCAAAACTTCACAGCA
>ERZ772972.9-NODE-9-length-79607-cov-4.535122_pt1 | contig 79607 bp, 68 predicted proteins | sample MGYA00580673_ERZ772972 | MGnify/ENA primary metagenome ERZ772972 (study PRJEB29015, sample SAMEA2738051) | human oral metagenome | biome: human oral; feature: human-associated habitat; material: saliva | place: China | collected 2229 ... | reverse complement strand
CTAAGTTGATACGAGCTTTGTCTACAGTCTGAAAGCAGCCCTAAGGCTGCTTATATATCTCTATAAAGAATCATTATGGATTAGTGTGCTCATGTATGCACCCTTCTTGAAGAAGGATGTACTTACGCCCCATGCAACTGCTGAGCAAGCTAGTTCGCCTGTGTGCTTTGCTTTGATGCTTCTGATATCAATAACTATTCCGTGTGGATATAGCTCTGCATCTAGGTGCTGCTTTAGGCTGTCTGCACTTCCTGACTCTACGGCTTTGATTGAGCGCTTTGGATTTGAATCCCACCACTCATCTGGCTTGCAGAATGAACCGTCTGCTCTCATCTCACCAGATGACAGGCTCTGTGCACAGATTTCTCTGATTCTCTCTAGCATCTCCTCATCAATTATTCCGTCTTTGATGGAATATGCATAGCATGCGCATGCTACTCCGTCGTCGTCTAGCTCTTTGATTAGATAAAGGTTTGATACGCCTCTTTCTGCGAACTTCTTCCACTTTGACGCCACCTTATTTAGGCGTGGATTTGTGTATATTGATGAGTTTCCACTCTCTAGAGCTGATTCGAGCTCAGCTAAATTTACATCTTTCTTTTCCCAGTTGTCGATAAAGTTAATTCTTAAATCACTCATTTGCTTTCCATCCTTCGTAATCTTCTTGCCAGCTGGCTAGTGTATCATCATCAAACACGAGCATCGTGTCTCTGAACGGCTTTACATTTATCTCTGCAAAGAAAGGTCCTTTCTTACTGTGGTATGCAGAGATTCCTTTTCTTGATTTGATTGAAAACTGCACCTTGTAGATTCCTTCTGAGGCGAGAATCGATGGAGTTATGCGCTCTTCCGAAAAATATGCATCATCCCATTTTTCGCCGTCAGTGCTGATCTTAACATCGTAAAAGTCTCCATATCCGTTGTTTATCTTTAGATAGATTTTGGATAGAATCCTGTCGCTTCTCATGCTTTTGATGGCCTTAAATGATTTCTTATACTGCCACTGCTTATAGCCTAGCCTTATCATGCTTAGGAAGAACAAAGCAGTTAAGACCGCAAATATTATCCACGGCTTTTCTTTTATAAAGCTTAAAATATTGTCCAATCCAGTTCCCTTTCTTACTTAGCACTTGTATTTTATAGTGAATGTGACCTAGTGTCAAACACTAGTCTAGGAATAGCTTTTATTCTTTTCTGCACGCTCTTCTTCGATGTTTCTCTGCACGAGCTTTATCTTGTTTGCGTACTTTTCCTCTAGCTCCTTTTCACCTGTAATCTTGTATATTTCAACAAGCTCGGTCATGGTTTCTATATTGCTTGGCGACAGCTTTAGAACCTTTAGGAAGGACTCTTTCGCCTTTTCTACATCGTCAATATGCTTGTAGGCGATTCCTAGGTAGTACCAAAGTGGCCACCAGTTTTTGAACCTTTCGCTTTCCTCATAAGAAGAAAGGATGTTAATTCCGTCAGCAAATCTATTTGATAGGATGCAGTTATATCCTGTCTCTATCAAAACGGGTTCCTCTAGGTCAGCAAGTCTTTCCTCGATTTCCTCCCTCATCGCCTTCTTTTCTTCGCTCTCATCTCCCTCTATTAGCGCAAGGAAGTCCTTCCAGGTCAGCTGAGCTTTGATGTAAAGACCCATGTTAAGGTATGCGTATCCAAGGAAGTAGAAACCCATATCAAAATCCGGCTTATCAATAGTTAGACGCTCAAATGACTCTAGCGCCTCGGCCTTGTATCTTCCAACGTAGTCCTCGCCCTCACCGATTTCATAGGAATCCTTGCAGGCTCTTGCGTAGCAGTAGAGCGCATCTGAAGACTTTGGATCTATCAAAAGTGCCGCGCGAAATAGAATGCATGCATAGTCGAAATCATTCTTTGATGCGGCTTCAATACCCTCGTTTATCAAAGGTTTAGCGAAGTCTGTACCGAAGGAGCGCTTTATGTACTCGACATAACTATCGCGGAATTTGAAATTGATATCGCATCCGATGATGACAGCCATATTGTGTGCAATCTTGACATTTGTAAGGTTTGTCAAATCGTCCTTGCGGATAGGTACAGGTACATTTGACAGGATATCAAAGAAGTTGTTCTTCTTAAGATAGTTTTCGGACAGCTCATCAAAGATATAGTCCTTTGTATGGGGAAATAGAAATTCTCCTATTCTATCCTGAAGCTCCTGTGGCTCGCCCTTTGCACTGGCCTTAGCCTTTGCCTTGCTCGCCTTAGCGTCCTTTGCTGCTTTATCTTTTTGTTTATCAGTCATGGTTTAACTCCCATCCTTTTTTCTTGAATTTTTTAACTGCATCCGGATTCATAGTCCTGATTAAATCCTCCTCAATCAAGTGATTTGCCTCGCCTGCCGGAAGCCTATCCTTGTTTTCGCAGACGAAGGCATAGAGAATTCTGTAGATATCCTCCTTGCTGTGCGACTGCTTTTGGAATCCCTTCATGTAGTAGAAATCTGCAAGCATTTCGTAAAAGTCGAAGGAGCTATTTGATATTGAGCGCTCTATAAACTCAATCGACCAAGTGAATCCGCCGCGGTTATAGTAGAGGTCTAGAACCTTTTCTATCATCTTAAGCCTAGCTAGCTCCTTAGCCGAGATATAGCTATTGCTGATTACCTCGTAAGGCGCCCTGTCTCTCCATACATATCCGTGCTTCTTGCGCTCATCGTAGGCCCTTGTTCCTTTAAGAAGCTTTAGGAAGCCGAGCTGAAGCATATCAGGTCTTAAGCTGTAAACACGGTTAAACGACCTTGCAAAAGAATGGTAATTCTCATGCGGAAGTCCTGCTATCAAATCGAGGTGAATGTGGATATTCTTACCCTCCTGTAGCTTCTTCACATTCGACATCAGCTGATCGATATCCGTATCTCGACCAATGGCCTTAAGCGTCACAGGATTTGTAGTCTGCACGCCTATCTCAAACTGAAACTGTCCCTTACGAGCTTTTTTGAGCAGATAAATCTGCCTGTCTGTCAGAAGTTCACCGCATATCTCAAAGTGAAAGTTAGTGATACCATTATCGTTTTCTATGAGAAATTTCCAGATTTCATACGACCTAGCCTCACTGAAGTTGAATGTTCTATCGAGGAACTTTACCTGCTTAACCTTATTTACAAGAAAGTATCTAAGCTGTCTTTCGACCTTTTCGGTATCTAGGATGCGAAGTCCCTTTTCGACCGATGAAAGGCAGTAGCTACAGCGGTATGGACATCCTCTCACGCTCTCATAATATATGACTTTGTCGCTCTCAAGCTCAAGGTACTCGTACGGAAACGGGAGCTGGTTGAGGTTCATAGGCTTTGACAATTCGTTACATACAATTTCTTCGCCAGACCTGTAGCATAGTGATTTTACCTCCGCAAGTCCGCTTGCTTTCACATCAAAGCTAGGCTCTCCATCCTGCATGACAAGCGCCTTACAGAATTCAAAGAATCCGTTTTCTCCCTCGCCTCGAATGACAAAATCTATCCAAGGGTTTGCTCTCATGAGTTCCTTAGTCTCAAAGCTCACCTCTGGTCCTCCGAGTAAAATCTTCGTATCTGGACAGGCCTTCTTTACCTCGCTTGCGATGATTTTGATTTCCTCAATGTTCCAGATATAGCATGAGAAGCAGATTAAATCATATCCGCCTCTTACGATTTCCCCATAGACATAGTCACTGTCGTTGTTAATGGTAAACTCCTGAAGGCTGATATCAAGCCCCGAGCCTACTGAAACGCCGTACAGGTATTTCAGTGCTAGGTTGGAATGAACATATTTAGAATTTAGTGTTGTAAGCAAAATTCTCATCTTATTCCTCATCAAAGCTAGAGCAACCTGAAGCGCTCATCCTTGAGCATTCCTCTATCCTTCATTGCTCTCTCAAGCTGAGCGAGCATCAAATCCCTATCCTCTGGCAAATTACCGCGAAGTGATACGTAGTTTGAAGCGTGGTTGCTTCTGAAAACGCAGCTCTTCTTTGGGTTTGCATGCTGCAATAGAAGGTAGGTTTCCTTGACCACCTCTTCACCGCTCAAAACTTCAAATTCACCTCTTGCTATCTCATCTGTTATCGAAGCCGACGGATCTAGCATCAGCGTCAAAAGGCTAACGTACGATGCGTCCATCTCGCTAATCATCTCGCCTGTCTCTATCGCGTGCTCTCTCCAAAGCTCCTTACCTCCAAGTCCAGAGATAAAGGTAACTGATGTACGTATGCCGTTTTCCTCTGCCTTATGAACGGCAGCCACGGTGTCCGCGCGCCCAGCGCCCTTGTTCACCCTCTCAAGCACAAGGTCGCTGCCTGACTCGGCGCCGATGTACGCAATCCCAAGGCCCGCTGCCGCAAGCCGAGCCAGGTCCTCAGGACTTTTGCGAAGGATGTCCTGAGCGCGCGCGTAAATACCTACGCGGCTTACCTCCGGAAATAAAGCCTTGATATTCTCTAAAATGAACATCAGCTTGTCCGTTGATAAGCACATCGCATCGCCATCGCAAAGGAAGATTTTTTCCACATGCGAGTAGACGCTTCGCGCCTCAATCAAATCCTCTATTACTTCTTTAACATCTCTAACCCTGAACTGCTTATCCTTAAACATGCTGCAAAAAGTGCATTTGTTGTAGGCGCAGCCTATTGTAACCTGAACGAGCAGGCTGTAAGCCTCGCTCGGCGGTCTATATATATTCCCCTCGTATCTCATCTACATACGCTCCGGCGCTTTCATTCCAAGCAAACCAATTCCTGTAGCAATAACTCTCTTTGTTGCGATTACAAGCGCTATCTTTGATATCTTCTCTACCTCATCATCTACGATTATGTGCTCATCATGATAGAACTTATTGAAGCACTGAGCGATATCGATTATGTGCCTTGTAATGATTGAAGGCTCATACTTTTCACCCGCCTGCTCAACAACTCCTGGGAAGGCATAGATAAGTTTTGTTAGCTCATATGCGCTATCCGACTTTGCTAGAAGAGCAAAGTCAACATTCTTAGGATCCTGTGCCTTCGCTACGATGTCCTCTCCAGCCTTGCGAAGAAGGCTTGCACATCTTGCGTGAGTGTACTGAACATATGGTCCAGTTTCTCCATCAAAGTTAAGAATCTGATCCCACTTAAATGTGTAGTCCTTGATTCTGTTGTTTGAAAGCTCATTGAAAACAACAGCACCGATTCCAACCTGTGAAGTAATCTCCTCTAGGTTTTCGATATTAGGATTCTTCTCTTCGATAATTTCTCTTGTTTTTTCGATTGCACCGTTTAGAACGTCCTCAAGGAATACTACGCGGCCGTGTCTTGTCGACATAGTTCCTTCCTCGAGTCTAACCATTCCAAATGGCACGTGAACGCACTGGTTTGCCCAGTCGTATCCCATGAGCTCAAGAATCTTAAATAACTGCTGGAAGTGAAGGTTCTGCTGAGTTGCAACAACATAGATATTCTTATAGAAATCGTAGTTTTCCTTACGGTAAACAGCCGCCGCTATATCTCTTGTAATATATAAAGATGAACCATCTGACTTCTTAATCAAAGCTGTTCCTAGCTTGTACTCTTCGAGATCTACGACCTGAGCTCCATTTGATTCCTGAAGAAGTCCCTTGTCTGAAAGTTCCTTCTCAAACCTAGGCATCTTATCAGAATAAAAGCTCTCGCCATTGTATGAGTCAAACTCTATGCCTAGCATATCGTAAACTCTCTGGAATTCCTTGAGGCTCTCCTCACGGAACCACTGCCATAGTTCAACCTCTTCCTTGCTACCCTGCTCAAGCTTTGTAAATATAGCTCTCGCCTCATCCTCTAGCTCTGGATGCTCCTCAACCTCAACATGAAACTTCGTGTAGTAGCCTAACAAGGTCTTGATAGGTGAGTTTATAACATCTTCGCGGTTTCCCCATCTTCTATATGCACAGATCATCTTACCAAACTGCGTTCCGTAGTCACCGAGGTGATTGATCTTGAAAACATCGTATCCAAGTGCATCATAAATCTTGCTTAGTGAATTTCCGATAACTGTCGACCTGATGTGACCGATGTGAAAAGGCTTTGCAATATTAGGTGATGAAAATTCAACAATTACTTTCTTGTTTCCACCGATGTTGCTTCTTCCGAAGTTTTCCTTTTCTTCTAGAACCTCTGAAACAGTAGACTTCATCATCTCTTCTCTAGAAACGAACATATTCACATATGCGTTTACCGGACTAACCTCTGAGAAAAGCTGCTCTCCCTGAAGCTTTTCTGCAAGCTCAGCAGCAATTAGATTAGGAGCCTTTCTCATCGTCTTAGCAAGTCTAAAGCAAGGAAATGCGTAGTCACCCATGGACTGGTCCTGCGGGATTTCAATCATTGATTTGATTTCATTCTCAGTAATCCCCTCTAGATTCTTAGCTATTATCTCTGCTATCTCTTTCTTAAAATCTATCATTTTACACCTCAATATTTCACTAATATCATTTATATTACTGCACTAGCACCTAGCAAGTATCCTTTGCTACTGCTATGCCTTACTTCTTTTTCATGCGCACAATGGTTACGCCTTCGCCGCCATCGTTATATGAAGCAGCGCCGTATGAATCGACATACTTCTTTCGCTTCAGCATCTGCCTTATTCCATCTTTGAGTATTCCTCCGCCCCTGCCATGGATTATAGAAACCATATCTAGACCTGCCATATAGACATCGTCGAGATATTTCTCTACATCCGCAAGCGCGTCCTCTAGGTTCTTACCCATGACATTTATGCTAGCAGAAACGCTTGATGACTTTGATCTCAAAAGTGAACCGTACTTGCTTGAGCTCTTAGCCTGTGGCTTTCTGTCCTTACCCTCGTTGATGAGCATAAGGTCTTGCAGTCTCGCCTTTACCTTGAGTGCTCCGATGTTTATCATCAGATTGCCCTTCTCGTCCGGCAGGCTCAAAATAGTTCCATTTTGCCCGATGGTTAACAGCTTAACCCTATCTCCAATCTTCAAAGTATCAGCTGAAACTGGCTCGCTATTCACCTGCTTTACGACTTTCTCTGAAACTAGATCCTCAGCCTCATTTATTTTGCGCCTACTCTTTTCTAAAGCTCCAGTGTTAAGGTTTGTATGAGCACCTGACTTTTGCAACCTTCTAAGGTCTTTTTGCACGTCCTTGACAGCGCTCTTTGTCTCCCTCAAAAGTTCCCTGGCCTCGCGCTTAGCTTCTGCGATTATGTCTGCACGCTTTTCGCTAATAGCCTTTTCCTTCTCCTCGAGCTTTTTAAGTCTTTCCTCAATTTCAGCTCGCATGCTCTCTGCATCTAGTCTATCAGCAGCAGCCTTGCGTTTATCGTCTTCAATAGAGCTTATGACATTCTCAAACTCCATATCGCCGTGTTTGATATGTTCAGATGCTCTTTCGATTACGGACTCAGAAAGACCGAGCTTCTTTGATATCTCAAAGGCATTTGACTTTCCTGGCACGCCTATCAAGAGTCTATATGTTGGCGTCAGCGTCTCTACATCAAACTCCATCGCAGCATTCTCAACACCGCTTGTTGCAAGAGCATACTTCTTTAGCTCGTTATAGTGAGTTGTCGCCATGGTCAAAGCTCCGCTATCATAGAAGCGCTCGAGTATTGCTATTGCAAGAGCTGCACCCTCAGTTGGGTCTGTTCCTGCACCTAGCTCATCCACAAGAACTAGGCTATCATAGCTCGCCTTATCTATTATGCTAACTATGTTCTTCATATGTGACGAGAAGGTCGAAAGACTCTGCTCTATGCTCTGCTCATCGCCTATGTCAGCAAAGACCTCTCCAAAAATCGGAAGTGTGCTAGCATGCGACGCCGGAATATGAAGTCCGCTCTGCGCCATCATCACAAGAAGCCCCGCCGTCTTTAGACTCACAGTCTTACCACCAGTATTTGGTCCTGTAATTATCAAAGTTCTATAGTCTCCACCTATTCTGATGTCAACTGGAACCGCCTTCTTATATTCTATCAAAGGATGCCTTGCCGATATCAGTCTAAGCTCTCCATCTGTATCTATCTTAGGCTCGCTTGCATGCATCTTACATGAAAGCTTTCCCTTTGCCATGATGAAATCTAGCTTGGTTAGAAGATCTAAATTGCTTCTTATCTCCCTATAGTGCTCTGCCACTCTAGAGCTTAGCTCTGCAAGGATTCTTGCAATCTCTAGCTGCTCTTCAACCTCAAGCTCGCGTAGCTTGTTGTTAAGTTCAACAACGCCCTGTGGTTCTATGAAAAGAGTTGCCCCACCCTTTGATTGGTCATGCACCATACCTGGAAAGAAGGAGCGATACTCCTGCTTAACTGGAATTACGTACCTTCCATCTCTCATGGTCACAATCGCATCCTGAAGGTAGGTCTTGTTGCTAGATGAGGTGATGATTCTCGACAGCTTGTTTTTTATCGCCTGGTTTTGCTGGTGGATGCTTCTTCTAATATCCTTGAGCTTTGGCGATGCATTGTCAGCCATCTCATCCTCAGTCAAAATGCACCTTGAAATTTCCTTTTCGAGCGCAGTAAACTCAACGATTAGATCAACCATCTCGCCTATATACTTTAGCTCGGGGAGCGCATCATCGTGCATAAAAGCAACAACCTCAGAGCTTATACCAAGCACGTTTTGTACCTCAAGGAGCTGTCTCATTGTTAGACTTCCGCCCTTTTTGGCTAGCAAAAGTGCTTCTCGAATATCATAAAGCCCCCCCGTAGGAAGCGGGCCTTTACGCACAATAAGGTCAACCGCTTCCGTGGTCGACCTTAATTCCTCTTTGATTATTTTTTCGCTAGTAAGAGGAGTCAGTTCATCCGCTAGCTTTGCGGACGCGGCAGATCCCATCTCACGCTTCAATTGCGCAATTATTTTTTTGTATTCTAATGTTTCTAGCGCCTTTTGATTCATTTCTTTGCCTTAAGTTTATCGAGCTCGTTCTTGAGCTTTATATTCTCCATCTGAAGATCAAAGAAGCTGTTCTCGTACTCGCTGCACTTGTCACGTAGCTCCTTCATTCTTGCTGCATCGTCTTTGATTCTGCCCTGAAGCTCGCTCACATTTTCCTTATTGTTCTGTGAGCTCTTCTTTGACTGTTCCCACATCTGCATGTAGTACTTCATCTCTTCCTTGAGCTTTTCATTATCAGCTCTGAGTCTTTCTACCTCGTCCCTTGCAAGCATAAGCTCTTCCGTAATATTTACGGCTGCAAGAAGTGCCACTGAGCCATTTGCATTGTCAAGACCAGCCTTGCCTATGATGTTCATCTGCTCATCAACATGCCCAGCAATTTTCTGGATGACTTCTTCACTGTAGTCTCCGGCAATCGTATAAACCTGATTATAAATTTTTACATCTACCTTGCTCATTTTGACCTCCTCGGGCAGAACTCAGGATTTCTAATTATCTCTGATGCTCGCACCCAGATTATTCTTTAGTGCTTCTACAACCTTTGCGTGCGCTTCTTCTGTCTCAACATCGGTAAGAGTTCTATCGTCATGCCTATATGTCAAGCTATATGCGACGCTCTTCTTACCAGCTCCTACCTGTATTCCTCTATAAATATCGAAGAGCTTAACGCTTCTCAGAATCTCGGTACCCGCTTCCTTGATAACCTTTTCTATCTCGGCAACAGGGGTGCTTTCACTAACTACCATAGCGATATCTCTTGATGTTGATGGATACTTAGGTGGCTTAGAGTACTGAATTTCTCTACTTGAGAACTCAATCAGTCTGTCTAGGAAGAACTCTCCGCAGTAAACCTTATCACCGATTCCGTAGTTTGATGCAACATCAGGATGAACCTCACCCATGATTCCAAGCTCAACTTCTTCGCCCTTTTCTGTCACTTTGACAACTCTTGCGCATCTGCCCGGGTGGTAAATTCCATACTCCGACTCTGCTATATAGCTAACATCCTTGATACCCATCATATCAAACATGCACTCTACCATTCCTTTTAGAGTGAAGAAGCTCTCGTCCTTACCGTAAACTCCAATTGAAAGATCAAAGCTCTCATCTGGAAGTCCCTCTGGCTGAATATAGTTCTTGCTGAAAACCTTGCCTATCTCAAAGGCTCTAACGCCCTCTACACTTCTGCTATAGTTTCTTGCTAGAACCTCAAGCATGCCCGGTGTAAGTAGGGTTCTCATAGCAGCTGTATCTTCTCCCATAGGATTGATGATATCTACTGTATCTCTCTCCCATGACTCTTCGTCTATTCTGCACGCATCAAAGATCTTCTGATTGATAAATGAGAATGTCTGAATTTCATCAGCACCCATTGCACAAAGTAGATCTCTAAGCTTTCTTCTTGTCTCCCAGCTCAAGCTGTTCTCAGCCTTAACATCTAGCTTAGGAAGTGTGTTTGGAAGGTTGTCGTAGCCGTACATTCTAGCGATTTCCTCTACAAAGTCAACCTCCTTAAGGATGTCTTGACGAACTGTTGGAGCTGTAACTATCATATCGTCTCCAGTTCCCTGAACCTTCATCTCTAGAGATTCTAGTATAGCTACCATCTCTTCTCTAGAAAGATCAGTTCCAAGAACCTTGTTGATTCTGCTAACTCTAGCGCTCACCACCTGTGGGTGCTCTGGACTCTTATATATATCGACTGAACCCTCTAGCACCTTACCGTAGCCAAGCTCATCTATCAAAGCGCAAACTCTGTCAGCTGCTTCCTCACAGAGGTTAGGGTCTATGCCCTTCTCATATCTTCCTGAAGCCTCTGTTCTAAGCCCAAGCTTCTTAGATGTCTGCCTTACGGAAGATCCAACAAAGTTAGCTGATTCAAGAACAACAGTCTCAGTGTCTGGCTTAATCTCTGAATCGAGTCCGCCCATAACACCTGCTACAGCTACTGGTCCATTTGCATCGTTTATCATCAGCATGGAATCATCTAAGCTTCTCTCAACTCCGTCAAGAGTTGTGAACTTTGATCCTTCCTCTGCGACATCTACAACGATCTTTCCACCTGCTAGACTTCTGATATCAAAAGCATGTAGCGGCTGACCGTACTCCATCATTACGAAGTTTGTGATGTCGACGATGTTGTTGATAGGTCTCATTCCTGCTGCAATGAGCTTCTTCTGAAGCCACCAAGGTGACTGCTCTATCTTCACATCTTTGATTACTCTTGCTGTATAGCGCTTACAAAGATCGCTCTTAACCTCAACCTGTATGTAGTCTGATGACTTCTCTGCCAAAGTATTGCAATCTGTCTTAGGATATACAAGCTCTCCGCCGAATGTAGCTGCGGCTTCCCTTGCCATACCTATCATTGAAAGACAGTCAGGTCTGTTAGGTGTTATCTCAAAATCTACAACTCCATCCTTAAGACCTAAAACCTCATCGATATTCTCTCCGAGCTTATCTTCATAGTTTCCTGAAAGGAGCCAGATTCCGTCCTTTGATACAAGAGGTGCGCACTTATCAGCTATTCCAAGCTCCTGTGGTCCGCACATCATACCATCAGACTTAACTCCTCTAAGCTCACCTGCGCTTATCTTTACGCCGCCCTCCTGTTTAGGCTGTCCGTGAAGAGGTCCTGGAACTACGCTTCCGTGGGCTGCCACTGGGACATAAGCCCCAACATAGAGATTGCTTGCACCTGTTACAATCTGAAGTTTTCCAAGCTTGCCTAAATCCATCTGGCAAACTACTAGCTTATCAGCATCTGGGTGCTTATCTATGCTCAAAACCTTAGCTATCTTGACATTTTCGATGCCCTCACCAAGGTATGAGATTGTTTCTATATTCGATCCACTCATGATCATGCGGTCACAGAACTCCTTGTCTTGTGGCCACTTGTCGAGCTTAACATAATCCTTTATCCAATCTATTGAAACTAGCATCTGCGCCTCCTATTTGAACTGCTCAATGAATCTTGTATCGTTCTCATAGAGCAATCTTATATCGTCAATTCCATACTTCAGCATAGCGATTCTCTCTACGCCCATTCCGACAGCAAAGCCTGTGTACTTGTTTGTATCGATGCCGCCAGCCTCATGCACATGCGGATGTGTCATACCGCATCCGAGAATCTCAATCCAGCCGCTTCCCTTGCAGACATTGCAGCCTTTTCCGCCGCATTTAAAGCAAGATACATCCATCTCAGCACTTGGCTCTGTAAATGGGAAGTGGTGAGGTCTGAACTTCGTCATGGTCTTAGGTCCAAAGAGCTTCTTTGCCATAAGATCAAGAGTACCCTTTAGGTCAGCCATGGTGATATCCTCTCCGACAACCATCATCTCTATCTGGTGGAAGGTATGTGAATGCGTTGCATCTGGTGTGTCGCATCTATAACATCTTCCTGGAATAACAATCATGTATGGAGGTGTTAACTCCTTCTCAGCTCTAATCTCTGCTGAAGAGGTATGAGGTCTGATAACGATGTCCTTGCTAATGTAGAAGGTGTCGCTCATATCCCTTGCTGGGTGAGCCAGCGGAGCATTTAGTCCATCAAAAGTATTAAATACCGTATCGATGTCTGGTCCCTCGTAAACCGAATATCCCATGCTGCGGAAGATATCAGTAATCTCCTCTATAACCTGAGTTACTGGGTGCTTAACACCAATTTTCTCCTTTACGCCTGGTTCGGTCACGTCTATAGTCTCGGCCGCAAGTTTCTCCTGCTTCACTCTCTCTTTGATTGCATTTGCTCTCTCCTCAAGCGCAGCAGCAATCTTCTCTTTTACTTCGTTTGCAGCCTTACCGAGTTCCTTCTTCTCCTCTGGAGCAAGTTTGCCCATCGAACGCAGTACTTCTGTAATTTGACCCTTTTTGCCCAAAAATCGAATTCTGATTTCCTCAGCTTCTTTTTCTGTGTTTGCAGCGCTAAGCTGCTCACGCGCTTCTTCGAGCATTTTCTTTAGTCTTTCCTGCATAGTTTAAACCTCTTTCATAATTTATTACACTGATTACTCAGCTTGTTTTCTCTGTCTCATGCTCTCGTACATGATTATTCCTGCAGATACTGCTGCATTGAGAGAGTCTATCTCTCCGCACATCGGTATCTTCACAATTTTGTCTGCGGCATCGAAGATTTCCTCTGAAACTCCGCCTCCCTCGTTTCCGATAACGAGAGCTAAATCGCTATCTAGCTTCTCATCAAAGTAGTAGCTATCCGTATCAAAGCCAGTTGCTACAAGCGAGAGCTTATTATCTCTCACGAGCCTTAAAAGTTCCTCATTGCTATCTAGCCTGATGATAGGAACCCTGAATAACGAGCCTGCAGCAGACCTTATAACCTTGGCGGAATATACATCAGCCGTTCCCTTCATGACTATTACCGCCATGAATCCTGCCCCATCGCAGGTACGAATTATGGTTCCGATATTGCCTGGATCCTGAAGTCTATCTAGGACAATAATGTTGCTACTCCTATCACTTTGGATATTGCACGCATCACCTACATGTTCACTAGCGAAGCCAGACCTTTCCAAAGTGCACTTCTCATGAAACGACCTAGCGTCTCCCAGTGTCTCAAAGCCCTGCATCTTAACTACTGCAATTATGTCTCTTCCGTTCTCTGTATCCTGAAGTTTATCAAAAAGAGTTTCGTTTAAGAAGAAAATCTTAGCACCTGTCTTCTGTAAGTCCTCAGCTATCTCTTGCGAAATATATGAACCAAGCTCATATCCCTTCTCATCGTTATAGCAGATTAGAAGTTCTTTAATCTTCGCGTTTGCTCCGAGAGCATCTCTCAAAATATTGCTGCCCTCGATTAAATATTCCTGCTGCTTCTCCCTATATTTGTGCCTGAGAAGCTTCAGCCACGTCTTGAACCTTTGGTTATCCGGCGATTCTATATAGTTTGACATAATTATCCTTAAATCACGAAAAAGCCGGCAAGGCCGGCTTTATATATTTTTTCTATTTCTTGAGAAAAGATGGAATTCCGAACAATGAATCCTCTTCTTCGTCTACAGATGGGCCTCTATCAAAGATATCTCCAAGAGTTACTTCTCTTCCTGTGAGTCCCTCTTCTGTAGTAACGCGCTTTTCGTCAAGACCAACGGTATTGCTTGCCGGTCTGAAGTCTACCTTATCCTGGCTCTTAGCAAAGCCTGTTGCAATTACCGTTATTGAAAGCTCATCTTCCATATCGTCGCAAACAGCAGCACCAAAGATGAAGATTGCATCCTCGTCTACCTTCTCCTGAACCATCGATGTCATCTCGTTAATCTCGAGCATTCCGAGGTTCTCTCTACCAGCGATGTATAGAAGAACGGCGCCAGCACCTGAGATTGTTGTCTCAAGCAGTGGACTCTCGATAGCCTGAGTTACTGCCTCAACAGCTCTGTTCTCACCGTTACCACGGCCAACACCCATGTGAGCTATGCCTCTATCTGTCATAACAGACTTAACGTCAGCAAAGTCAGTATTGATAATTGCGAAGTCAGAGATGATATCTGTGATACCCTGAACACCCTGACGAAGTACATCGTCTGCCTTGCCGAAAGCCTCAATCATTGTTGTGCTCTTATCGCTTATGTCGAGAAGCTTGTCGTTAGGAACTACTACTAGTGAGTCTACGAACTCCTTTAGGTAGCCTAGGCCCTGCTCAGCCTGCTTCATTCTCTTGCGACCCTCAAAGGTAAAAGGCTTAGTTACAACTGCAACTGTAAGAATTCCCATGTCCTTGGAAACCTTAGCGATAATAGGTGCAGCACCAGTTCCTGTTCCGCCACCCATACCAGCTGTGATGAATACCATATCGGCACCTTCTACAGCATTTGAAATAGCCTCTATAGTCTCCTGCGCAGACTCCTGACCCATTCTAGGGTTTCCTCCTGCACCAAGACCTCTAGTAAGCTTCTCACCTATCTGGATCTTATTCTCAGCAGCACACTTATTAAGAGCCTGTCTATCTGTGTTTACTGCGATAAACTGAACTCCCTTTAGCCCTGCTTCTATCATACGATTAACAGCGTTACAGCCGCCGCCACCGACTCCGATTACTTTGATTACAGCGGAATTATCCTTTTCCGTTTCGAACTGCAGCATCTCAATGCCTCCTTACCTTGCAAATATACTCTAATTTTACCATATACGCCGCCCTTTTGCACTCTTTTTCTTTGATAGAAAAGTGAATTTATGTAAATATTTTCTTAAGCGTCAATTTCTGGCGTGAAGGACATATAATCACTGCCTCCAACCTTGATTGTTCCCCTGTTTATCTTATCGTTGAAGAGGTTATTTACGACCTTCTGTAGCTCCCCTCTTTGAATGGTTTGCATGAGTTCCTTAGGAGTTCCTTTGACAGAAAGAGTGTCATAAATATACGCTCTTATGAGAACCTTTGATACATCGATTTTTTTGAAGAAAAGATCGCCCTTATTCATTGCCGAAAGCATCCTCAAAGTCATCTTTAGCGCATCTGATTCCTCAACCTCAATCTTCTCTCCAATATTCATCTTGCTTATTGTAAGACCTGTCAAAAGTGTTACCTGAGGATCTACGGTTGCTTTTCTCAAAACCGTTCCATCTTCATCGATTACAACAAAGCTTTCGCCGTACACTATGGCCGCCGTCTGCCGTCTCTCCTTAACGCTTATGATAAGCTTGTCCGGAAGGCTTCTCTTTACGTAAATATCCTCGAAATACGGATTCCCCTTAAGGTTCTTTTTGATGTCAGAAAGTCCTGCATCAAAGATTATATTAACACCTTTTTTTGCCTTTGCCATGGAAATGACCTCGGCATCTGTATAATAGCTATTTCCTTCAACCGAGAAACTCTTTATGTTGAAGTAGTTTGATTTTAGGAATAAAAACACGCCAGTTCCTATACATAGGAGCACGACAAATCTCAGGAAGTAATGTTTCTTCCTGTGCTTTTTGCGCTGCCTTTCCACATGTTTAAGAGCGATTCTGCGATATATCTCTTCGTCGAGTTCTTCTTCTGTAGTAATTTGCTTTTTCTCGCCATTATCAATCGCATTTTCACTAGGCTCAGGCTCAGGCTCAGTTTCAGCTTTTGCACTTTCAGAGACCTCTGTCTCCTCCTCTGCCTCATCTGAATTTTCTACTTGAGCTTCGGCATCTGCAGCGCCATCCTCTTTGTGCTCTTCCTCAAGCATTTCAAGTGCATCGTCACTTACATCTTCCCTCTTTTTTCCCTTGAATGCCTTGAGCTTACCCAATAAACCTTTTTTCATTAATTCTTTTCCATTATCTCATCAACTATTTTTTCACTTGCTCTCATTTGGCCAAGCTTCTTGCTGGCCGCTTCCATTTTTGAAATTCTATCCTTGTCTTTTGATAATTCCTCTATCAAATCACTTAGCTTTTCTACATCGACATCAGCCTGCTCAAACAGCAGTCCTCCTCCGCAATCTGCGACAACCTTGGCATTATAATACTGATGGTTATCTGCCGCCCATGGATAAGGAATTATAATCGAAGCCCTGCCACATGCTGTTATTTCAGCAAGAGATAGTGCACCTGCACGGCAAATCACAAGGTCTGAAGCCGATATGGCATCAGCCATACCATCTATATACGGAAAAAGTCTAATTTGTCCATCTATAAACGACGTACCCGCTTCACCGATCAGTTCTCCTTCTTCCCCGGTAGCCTTTGATAGTCTATCCTTTGTATCATCAAAGAACCTAGTTCCCGTTCCGAAGATCAAGGTTCTCTTATCGCCTTTTTTTATTCTACGCGCGTAGGCCTCCGCCACGCCGTTTATCTCATTTGATCCGAGGCTTCCTCCAAAGGAGAATACCACAAAATCCTCATCTGCTATGCCTAGTTTCTTTCTCGATTCAGTTCTATCGAGATTCGTAAATTCAGCCCTTACAGGGTTTCCTGTATATGAGGTTTTTATCTTTTGCTTGAATACTTTTTCCGCTCCCTCAAAGCCTAGGAAAACCTTTTTGCAGTACTTTGATGTAAATCTATTTCCTATGCCGGGATAGGCGTTTTGCTCGTGGATGTAGCAGTTTGCTCCACAAATTTTACCTGCAATTATGACAGGCACGCTGACAAATCCACCGGTTCCGATAACAGCATCTGGCTTAAATTTTCTTATCAGCTTTATGGACTTAAAAATGCCCGCAAGCGTAAAGCTACATGCTTTGATGAACTCGCGCATATCGCTAAAAAAGCCATTGCCTCTGTAAAACCACCTTGATGGAACTGCATGAAATTCGTAGCCGTTCTTAGGCACAACTTCAGCTTCTATGCTGTCCTTACTACCCAAAAAAATGATTTCACTATCAGGCTTAACCTTCTTTATTTGCTCCGCGATTGCTATCGCTGGATATAGATGTCCCCCAGTACCTCCACCGGTCATCACAAATTTCATTAGATATCCTCTCTCTGCTGTCTCGAAATATTTAGTACCACGCCGATAAGGAACATGAAAATCCACAGTGCGTTACCACCGTAGCTTATGAACGGAAGTGCAACTCCTGTAGGTGGCATAGACGATGTTACAACTGCAACATTAAGAACTACCTGAGCACCTATCATTATCGCAACACCTGAAGCAAGAAGGGTTCCAAAGCTATCCTTTGCATTTAGGGCAATACAGAATATTCTCCAAACGACAACTACAAATACCATAAGAAGAGCCGCAACCCCAACAAAGCCAAGCTCCTCACCTATGATAGCGAGTATAAAGTCATTTTGTGGTTCCGGTAAGTATAGATTCTTCTGCACGCTGTTTCCGAGTCCTCTGCCTCTAAGTCCTCCCGTAGCAAGCGCAAGTAAAGACTGAACGACCTGAAAGCCTCCTTCTAAGGAGTATTTAAACGGATTTAAAAAGCTTACAACTCTATCGTGCTGATATCCTGAGCTAAAGAAGCCTAAATATATGCTTCCTAACGAGAGACCGCCAACTAGAAGTCCTATATAGCCCCAGTGCATTCCAGAGATAAAAGCAATTCCCGCTGAGATCAAAAATACCGTTATCGCAGTCGAAAGGTTTGGCTGAAGCACAATCATTCCGCACACAAATAGAGTGTAGGCAACTATAGGCGCAAGACCCATCATGCTCTTTGCTCTTTCCTTGCTCGCCGAAAAATATGCAGAGCCAAGGATAATGATGGTTGGCTTTGCTAGTTCTCCAGGCATGATGGTTATTCCAAGCTTTACCCATCTTCGAGCATTATTGACAGTTACGCCAAGAGGCGTAAATATCATAAATAGCATCAAAACCTCAATGATGGCAATTAGAACAGCAAACCGCCTATACTTATGATAATCTATTAGCGAAGTAAACATCATTATGCCAAATCCACTGACCGCGAAGAATCCTTGCTTCCAAAGAAAGGCATAAGGCGTTCCTGAAGTGTTTATTGCACTGTAGTAGCTGGCACTGAAAACCATAACCACGCCAAACACCGTCAATATGGTAATAAGGACGACAAGCACAGGGTCACAGTGTTTTAAATTATTCAGTTTTCCTAGCTTTAGCAATTTTTTCATTCCAATACCCTAATTTAATTCATTTAAGTTTCTCAACGCAGCGCTTAAAGTGTTCACCGCGTCTTTCATAGCTTTCGTACATATCCCAGCTTGCGCATGCAGGTGAAAGCAAAACAGTATCACCGCTTCTCGCAAGCTCATGCGCTCTTTCAACACATTCATCCAAATTGCTGAAGTTCTCGTATTCTGTAAATCCACATCTATCTGCAGACTCAGCTATTATATGAGCATCTCTTCCAAATAGAAGAAGTTTCTTTACAGCTCCATCAAAGTTTGCTGTAAACTCATCAAAGTCCTGCTGCTTTCCATCACCGCCAGCAATCAAAATAACATTTTTCTTTATTGCTCTTAGTGCAGTTAGCGATGCATCTACATTTGTGCCCTTCGAGTCATTATAGTATTTAACGCCATCAATCTCTGCACAGAACTCTATTCTATGCTCAACACCGCCAAAATTTCTTATCGCTTCGGCTATGACTTCCTTATCTATTCCTGCAAAGTAGCATATGCCGACTGCTGCCAGAACATTTTCGACATTATGATCGCCTATTATCCTAATATCGCTCTTATCACATATGTAAACCTTGCTATTTTTATCATTTACATATATCTTTTCATCATCTAAAATTACGCCATAATTAAGTTTTTCTTTTCTGCTAAAAGGCACGACTGTGCACTTAGCGCTCTTTGCTAAATCAAAGCAGAGCTTGTCATCATAATTTATGATTAAATACTGACTTTCATCCTGATTTGCAAAGATTTTAGCCTTAGCTGCACCGTAGGCTTCCATGGTATGATGCCTGTTTAAGTGGTCAGGTGTCAGATTTAATATTGCAGAAACTAGCGGTCTAAATTCTTTAGTTGTCTCTAGCTGAAAACTGCTTACTTCCGTTACAAGCCAGTCATCTTTTGTTGCTTCGATAGCGGACCCGATTACGGCCTTACCAATGTTTCCGACAACCGAAGTCCTTCTCTTTGATCTCTCAAAGATTTCCCCAACTAGACTTGTGGTTGTTGTCTTACCATTAGTTCCAGTTATGGCAACAAAGGTTCCGTCACAAAGTCTATACGCAAGCTCTAGCTCTCCAATTACTTCAGCTCCCGTTTTCTCAGCCCTCTGAATAAATTCTAGTTCAGGGCTTACTCCAGGGCTCATAATCACGTAGTCAAACTTTGTATCATCTGGATCCTGCCCTAGAAAAGCATGTTTACATGTCCTATCTATCAGCGCTACAAGAGCCTCATCCATGTCATCTCTAGCCTTGCTATCCTGAGCATAGAGCTCGCAGCCCTTTCCTCCTAGCATTTCGAGGGTCGCTTTTCCAGTTCTTCCAAGACCTACAACCAATATTTTCTTGTTCTGTATCTTATCCAAAAAATTCATTTTACACCTAAATCATATATATTAGGTAAGCCAGCAAGCAGCAAAGCGCGCTGACGAGCCAAAATATTAGAACTACAACTCTCTCGTGCAATCCGCACATTTCAAAGTGATGGTGGATTGGAGCCATCTTGAAGACTCTCTTTCCTGTTGATTTAAAGGAAACAACCTGAATGATTACAGATAGCGATTCCATCACATATATGAAGCCGGAGGCTATGAGCAGGAATTCCATCTTAAGCATAATAGCAGCTGCTGCAAGCGCTCCGCCCAAAGCCATAGAGCCCGTATCACCCATGAAGAGTTTCGCTGGATTTTTATTGAAAATCAGGAATCCAAGACAGACACCACTCAGCGCCGTGCAGAACACGAACGGTGAGTTTTGACCCATCTGCATTGCTATGATAGCAAAGAATGTGGATACAATAGCTGTTACTCCACTGCAAAGGCCATCTAGTCCATCCGTTAGATTTACGCTGTTTGCCATAGCTACAACAACTAAAATTACAAATGGAATATAGAAAACCCCAAATTCTATGTACTGGCCGTAGAAAGGAATGAAAACCTTGGTTCCATAATCTGAGAACATGGAAATGTATATGCCTAAGACCGCTGCAAATCCAACCTGAAGAACTATCTTCTGCCAAGCCCTAAGACCTAGGTTGTGCTTTTTTGCAACCTTGATGAAATCATCAAAGAAGCCGATAGCTCCAAAGAGTAGCATTACGCAAATCATCATTAGGTTTTCTGCACCGAAGCCTCCAAAGATTAAAACTACCACAAGCTGCGCAAGAATCATGGCGATTCCGCCCATCGTTGGCGTTCCCGACTTCTTTTGATGCGACTCAGGTCCTTCCTCACGTATATACTGCTTAAATTGTTTTTTCTTAAGTAACGGTATTTCTACTGCCGTAAGAACCGCAGACATCGCAAGTCCTACTAGCAGAACCAGAAAAAATCGTTCCATAATATCAAGTTCCCTTCTTATAAATGCATCGGCATTTACTTATTTATGCTGTCAATCAGCTTCTCAAGCTCATAACTTCTCGATGCCTTCAAAAGCACAAGATCGCCCGCCTTAAGATAATCGTTAATAACATCTGCAAGAGCGTCTCTGCTATCAAAGTGAAGCATTTTATTCTTATCCATTCCCTCAGAAGCTGCTTCTTCTGCAATAAGTGAAGCATCGCTTCCTACGGTAATCATCAAATCTAAATCAAGCTTTGCCGCCTCTCTTCCCACTCTGCGATGAGATTCCTCGCGCACAGCCCCAAGCTCATTCATGCCTGCAAGCACTGCAAGCTTTCTTTTTCCTTCACTCTTAACTAAGGTTTTGAGCGCTGAAATCATCGACTCCGGTGCCGCATTATATGCATCGTCTATTATGTTAACCTCGCCAGCCTCAACAAATCTCAAACGACTTCCCGTCATCTCTATGTCCTGAAGTCCATCAATTATATCATCAAAATTCATACCTATGGATTTGCAAGCTGCTGCTGCAAGCGCTGCATTTAGAGCGTTATGTTCTCCCATAATACCAAGCTTTACATGATGCTTTGTACCTTCGCATACTAAATCAAAAGCGATTCCATCATAACCGAGGTTTTCCACAGCCGAAACGCGAACATAAGCATTTTCGGCCTTGCCTGCTCTAATAATCCTATATGGAACTTTATCCTCATCAATAGTCTCAAGCATGTCATCATCTGCATTTACAACGAGAATTTTTGATTCGTCAAAGCCCTCGACAATTTCCATCTTTGCTTTGAAAATATTCTCGCGTGTTCCAAGTTTTTCAAGATGCGAGTATCCGATGTTAGTTATAACTGCGACATCTGGCTTTGCAATCTCTGTGAGCCTGCTTATCTGACCTAAAGCATCCATTCCCATCTCTACAACAACTGCATCCATACTGCCGTCAAAGCTCAAAAGCGTAATCGGAAGGCCCGTCTCGCTGTTTAGATTAGCCTTGCTAGTTCCGGCATTAAAGCCTTTTTTTAGAACGGCATAAATCATGTCTCTGGTCGTTGTTTTTCCAACGCTTCCAGTTACTGCAAGCTTCTTCATATCAAAACGAGCTATATACCACTCAGATAATTCCTGAAGAGCATACATCGCATCGTCTGTAAGGATTAAAGCGCAATCCTCTGGTACTGTCTCAGCTGTTTCTTCTTTTGATATGAGCATTATTCTGCAACCATTATCGTAGGCAGATTTCATGAACTTATGTCCGTCATTGAATTCGCCCACCATGGCACAAAATAGGTCTCCGCTCTTTGCATTCCTTGAATCTATGCAGATATCAGTCGCTGCTTCATCTCCGCTTCCACGAATCAGCTTTCCTTTAACTGCATCTGCAATTTGTCTAGCTCTTAACTCTTCCATTGATTTTTCCTAGCTTCTGTACAAATAAATGATTTCTTTTTTATCTATCTTTTTTCCACCCTTAGGGTATTGGTCCACAATTGTGAAGTCTAGATCTTTATCCTTCTTCTCATCGTCTGTAAGTGCAGGTCTAACTTCATACTTTAGTCCATACTCATCTAGTATAGCTTTTGCATCCTTATATGAAGCATTTGTAAGATCAGGCACATAGGCTGTCTTCTGCTTCTCAGAGTCCTCCTTAAGATCGTCTGCTGCATTGACATTAAGATAAGGTAGCGCCTTTGTCAAAAAGTCCTTTGCGATAGGAATAGCTGTTATATCTGCATAATTCTGATTTGGTGAGTTACAAACAATTAGTACTACAATCTTAGGATTATCTATAGGGGCCATACATATAAATGAAGTATCCGTCTTTGATTGTGAGTATGATCCATTAACAGCCTTTGATGCGGTACCAGTCTTACCGCCTATTCGGTAACCTGGCATTTTTACAGTTTTACCACCGTACTTGTCAACCTGCTGCTCCATTATATTTAACATTTCCTCGCAGGTCTTTGAAGACAGAACCTTTCTCACCTTTGTTGGCTTAAATTCTACAACTGTCTTTCCGTCTTTATCAGTGAGCTTTCTAACAAAGTGAGGCTTCATCATAACACCATCGTTTCCTATTGAAGAAACCGCAGTTATGAGCTGCATTGGCGTTATAGCTATACCCTGTCCAAATCCCATAGAGGCTAGCTCAAGCGGACCAACTTTTTCTAGATCTGTAACTATAGGATTGCTCTCTCCAGGATAGTCAATTCCCGTCTTTTCTGTTATTCCAAATAGCTCAAGATGCTTGTAGAATGTATCCTTGCCCATGTTCAGCGCAAGCTGCATGTGCACCGGGTTACAAGACTGTCCTACAGCCTGAGTCAATGTCTCTGCGCCGTGAGGCTTTCTATCAGCGTCAAAGATTTTGAGCCCTGAAACCTCATAAAATCCCTTACAATAGAACGGTGTATCTGGTGTAACAAGACCCTCTTCTAGTGAAGAAGACGATGTCAAAAGCTTAAATGTTGATCCCGGCTCATACACATCGCTGACAAGTGCATTTCCCCACATTCTATTTAGATATTCCGATTTCTTGGAGTTACTAAGCTTGTTGTAAACTTTTAGCGCATCCTCGCCAACTGGCTTTGTTGGATCGTTTGGATCAAAGGTAGGATTTGTAGCCATGGCCAGAATCTCACCAGTCTTAGGGTCCATCACGATTCCGCTAACACGCTCAGCTCCAGTCTTTTTCATTCCCGTTGCAACAGCATTTTCTAGATAGTGCTGCAGCACTTCATCTATCGTGAGCTCTACATTAAGGCCATCCTTAGCCTCATAGTACTTGCTGCTTCCATTTGATAGCTGGTTTCCGTTTACATCGGCTTCGATTACCGCACGTCCAGTCGTTCCGCTAAGATACTCGTTATACTGGTATTCTATTCCGCTTCTTCCTTCGCCCTCGTCATTTACACTGCCGAGAAGATTTGCCGCGAAGCTCTTCATAGGATAAAAACGCTTTGTATCCTCTGTAATTTCGATTCCCGAGATATCTAGATCTGAAAGTTTATCTGCAGTATCCTTCTCAAGATATTTAGCCGCCTTTATTAAAACCTGGTCCGACTTAAGCAAGTTCAAAACTTCTTCGCTTTCCATTCCTAGCACTACAGAAATTCTATTTGCTACTTCTGTGAGCTTATCACCAGGATAATTTTCTCTAATCTGCGAAGGTCTAAACCAAAGCGTATAGCAAGTTGCACTTGACGCGAGTTCCTCTCCGTTTCTGTCGTAGATAGAACCACGCTTTGCCTGGATTGGAATATCTCTCTTCTGCTGATCCTTTGCCATATCGCTGTATTCGCTTCCTCTTACAACTTGTATCCAAGCCATTCTAAATAGAAGCAGAATCAAAAGAAGTGCCATGGTTCCGAATACGAATATTATCCTTTTTTTGCTCTTTAAATTAGTTTTGGTTCTCTCTGCCATTTAGCAATCCCTTTACCTTTATTATGAAAAAACCGACAAACTGCGATATTCAGTTGTCGGCTGTTTTATGCAAGCTGATAACGCCTTTATTTATATGCGTTTTCCTTTATTATACTCGCTAGATTTCCCTTTGGAGCAGCGGTCTTTGATAGATATATGCACTCGTTCTCGTTTGCGTACACCATGCCGAGTTTGCTTGTTGCCACAGTCTCTATGTGTTCTAGGCTGTTGGCAGCTTTGATCTTTACATCTAACGTATCTATCTCGTCCTGCAAAATCCTGTTGTTTTGGTCGAGCTGGTTATTAGTCATCTTAAGCTCTGCGCTATAAGCGGACAAAACAACCAAAAATATGCAAATCATTCCCACCAAAACTATACTAAACACAGTTTTATTTCTTATAAGATTGATCTTTTGTCTCTGACTCTTAACCATTTCCCATCCTCAATAACTTCTTTATCTCTTCCCAAGTTTTTCACAAACTCTCAGTTTTGCACTCCTTGCCCTCGGATTTTCGTCCTCCTGCGATTCACTTGGCACTATAGGTTTCTTATTTATCTTCTTTATCTCAGGCTTCTTTCCGCATACGCAGATTGGAATCTCAGGTGGGCATACGCAAGGATTTTCCCTTTCGCTATACGCATCCTTTACAATTCTATCCTCTAGCGAGTGGAATGATATTATCGCAAGCCTCCCCTTAGGTGCTAATACATCTATGAAGTCATCTACCGCTCTCTTTACTCCTCCGAGCTCATCGTTAACTTCTATCCTTATCGCCTGAAATGTTCTCTTTGCTGGGTGCGGTCCATTTCTTCTTGCTGATGCTGGAACCGCTGCCTTTATTATTTCTACTAGTTCAAAAGTTGTTTCTATCGGTTTTTCGCGTCTTGCTTTGACTATGAAGTCCGCAATCCTGCTCGCCCAACGTTCCTCACCGTAGCTTTTGATTATTCTATATAGTTCATCCTTGGAATACTCATTAACTATATCGTAAGCTGTCATACCTTCGCTTCTATCCATTCTCATGTCTAGAGCAGCGTCGTTCATATATGAAAACCCACGCTCTGGATTATCTAGCTGATACGATGAAACTCCTAAGTCTAGAAGTGCTCCATCAATTTCCTCTATATCCAGTTCCCTTAGGATGTTCTTGATATCCGAATAGTTTCCGTGAATAAAAGCCTTCTTGCAATCAAATCCCTCAAGTCTTTTCGAAGAAACTCTGAGAGCTTCTTCATCTCTATCGATTCCGATCAGCATTCCATTTGGCGATAGCCTCTTGCAAATTTCACTTGAGTGTCCCGCTCCTCCGAGCGTGCCGTCAACATAGATGCCATCTGGATTGATATTGAGCCCGTCTATGCATTCTTCTAGAAGCACTGGTACATGTGAAAATTCCATATGCCCCTCCTAGAAATTATATGCTGCTAAAGTCTGGTTGAACTCCTCTGTGTCCATACGATTTTCGTTATCTGGAGCATTCCACTGTTCCTTAGCCCAAACCTCTATTTTTCTCATCGCACCTATCGTAACTAGTTCCTTATCGATATGTGCGTATTCCTTGAGTTCAGCTGGAATAATTATTCTGCCCTGCTTATCAAAGCCACATGAAACAGCATTACCACAGATATGTCTTACGAAAGCTCTGACCTTAGGATCTGATTCTGGAAGTTTGTCTATCTTCTCAAGCAAATTCTCCCAGTCGCTAATGTCATAGATATATAGGCATCTGTCGATTCCCTTGGTGAGAATGCACTCCTTGCCAAGCCTATCTCTATACTTAGAAGGCACGATCATGCGATTCTTAACATCTATGGAATTATTGTATGTTCCGATAAACAAATCCTGCCTCCTTTCGTCACTTCACCTATTATCAAATATTAACACTGTAATTATATACCACTTTCCCCCACCTATCAAGGCTAGTCCCCCACTTAATGGGTATAAAAATAGGCTATTTTTGCTTTTTTCTACATTGAAATAAAAAAAATTCAAGCTTCCACTATATTTTGTGGTCGCTTGATTAATTGTTATCAATATATTGTTTTAAAATCAGCTTTTCTTTGGCTGTTTTTTTGAGCTTTTTGATGCTAAATTCACGCGAAAGAGCATCTCCTTTTTCCACATATTCTTCGTAGTAAACAAGCTCAACCGGAAGCCTCGTTTTGGTATACTTTGCTCCCTTGCCAGCATTATGTGTTTTTACCCTCTTTTCGAGGTCATTCGTCCAGCCTGTATAAAGACTTCCATCCGCACAGCGAAGTATGTAGACGTAGTTCATGATTCTCCACCTTATCATCTTTTAGGACGGCCTTCTGCTCTATTCGTATTCCTACCAGAATCACTAGCCGTTCTGATATTATAACACAGCTTTTGCTTCTTTATAAATCGATTGAAACGCTTTAATTAAAATTTTTCATAGAAGAAAACAGTCTGTAAGTTTGTGATATAATAAGCACAACAAAATCATGCTCTAGTTTATATTTATTTTCTATAGTTTCACGATGAGAAACGAGGACTTTATGAGCTTTATAGAATTTGATGATGTCAAGAAGGTGTACCGCACAGGCGAGTTAGAAATCGAGGCCCTTAGAGGCATAACTTTTTCTATTGAAAAAGGTGAAATCGTAGTAATTCTTGGAGAATCCGGTGCAGGGAAAACTACGCTTCTAAACATCCTCGGCGGCATGGACAGGCTTACGAGCGGTTCTATTCGCCTAGATGGACAGGCCATATCAGATTTTTCCAGCAGGCAGCTGACGCACTACCGCAGACACGATGTCGGCTTCGTTTTTCAGTTCTATAATTTGATTCCTAATTTGACAGCTCAAGAAAATGTCTCCATGGCAACTCAGCTATGTAATAACTCGCTTGATCCTTTTGATGTTCTCACATCCGTTGGGCTTTCCGAAAGGCTAGATAATTTCCCATCCCAGCGCTCTGGTGGCGAACAGCAAAGAGTTGCTATCGCGCGTGCACTTGCTAAGAATCCTAAGCTTTTACTTTGTGACGAACCTACTGGAGCTCTAGATTATCTAACAGGAAAATCCATACTTAAACTTCTACAAGATACAGGTCGCAAGAACGGCATGACCGTCATCATCATAACTCATAACCAGGCACTTGCGGCCATGGCTGACCGCATTATCAAAGTCAGAGCCGGCAAAGTTACAGAGTCATATATAAATTCTCATGTTACTCCAGTTGAAGAGATAGAGTGGTAATATGTTGTTCCTAAATATACTCCGAGAAATCAAAAAATCCCTTGGTAGATACCTTGCCATACTCGCCATTGTGGCACTTGGCACGGGATTTTACTGTGGCCTAAAAGTTTCGACTGATGCCATGGTAGCAACTTGCGATAGCTATATTAAGGATGCAAATTTATACGACTTCTGGCTACGCTCTAACCAAGGTATAGATCAAGATTTAGCGAGCAAAATAAGAGAAAACAAATCCGCTCGTGAAGCAGAGTTTGCCTATAGCTTTGATGTCATATTCAATACTTCAGAAGAAAATTCCGTAGTGCTTCACAGCATGTCGCTTCCAGAAAAGATAAATAAACCTCTAGTCAAAAGCGGACACTTGCCAAAGCACGATGATGAATGCTTGCTTGATGAAGCATTCCCTAATGCAAAAGCTTTGATTGGGAAAACCATAACTGTTTCAGGAGGCAACGAAGCCCAAACTTCACAGATGCTAAAATCAAAAAAATATAAGATTGTTGGTCTATGCGACTCACCTCTTTATTTGAATTCTGAAAGGGGTTCCACCTCAATAGGAAATGGAACAATATCAGGTTTTGTTTATTTGAAAAAATCTGCATTTCTCAGTCCCGTATACACCGATGCCTATGTCACATGTGGAAATTACGAGAAAATATATTCAGACGCATACAAGGACAAGGTAAAGAAATACAAGGGCGATTTCGATGGCCTTACAGACCACGTTCTAGACTGCGAAAGCAATGCAGGATATGTCTCATTTGAAAACGATACTAGTATAGTTGCAAGCATATCTACAATTTTTCCTGCCTTTTTCTTTGCGATTGCAGCCCTTGTTTGCATGACAACCATGACCAGAATGATAGATGAGCACCGCATGCAGCTAGGCGTTTACAAAGCTTTAGGCTTTGGTCCATTAGCTATCCTTTCCATATATCTTTTCTACTCATCTACAGCTACTGTAATTGGAGTTATTTTGGGATATTTCGGCGGAATGACAATCACCCCGCAAGCAATTTGGCACGCATATAACACTATCTATCTCTTTGCTGATAAGCTAGAGTTTACAGCAGATCACACTCTAGGTCTTTTCGCCTTGATTGTCGCTTTGTTTTCTACCGGCTTTGCCACAGTTGCAACCTGCGTTAAGGAAACCAGTGAGTTTCCTGCTTTGCTCATCAGGCCACGCGCACCGAAATCAGGAAAGAAAATTTTCCTCGAGCGTTGCTCATTCGTTTGGAATAGACTGCCTTTCATTTATAAAATCTCACTTAGAAATGTCTTTAGATATAAAGGCCGACTTTTGATGACCTTGATTGGTATAAGCGGATGTACAGCACTTTTAGTCGCTGGATTTGGTATGAGAAGTTCAATGAGCGACCTCACAGATCTTCAATATGAGGAAATCGAACGCTATGATTATAGCGTAGTTTTCAATACTCCTCTTACATCTGATGCCGAAGAAAAATTCACTGCATTCGCTAGGGACAACGGGCATGCCGAGAAAATTAAGTTCTGCAATCAGCAGTCGATGAAATATGGTGGTAAAACAAAAGGTAAGAAACCGGCAGGCTCCCTAAAACTTATCACAACATCAAAAGACGACTTTCGAGATTTTATAGACCTTCACAATGGAGACCGTAAGATTGAGTTTCCAGGCAAAGGCAAAATTGTACTTTGCAAGAAATATGCAAAGCTATACAAGCTATCAAAAGGAGACAAGCTAAGACTTTTAGATGACAATCTAAAGAGCTATGAGTTTGAGCTAAGTGATATCTTTGATAACTATATCTATAACTACGCCTACATTTCTCCTGAAACTTACCACTCTGTCTTTGGTAAAGAAGCAAAATTAAATATCGCCCTCGTAGAGACTGGTCTCAAAGGCGATAATAAAGATTTAAATATTTCTGAGGCAGCTGCTAAAATTCGAAATTACGATAATGTAATATCAGTATCACAAACTGATGAGTTTAGAAAGCGCGTCGATAAGATGATGCAGAGTCTAGCTGCAATTATAGTTTTAATAGTTGTCAGCGCTGGAACTTTAGCATTTGTGATTCTATATAACATTACTAATATAAACATCACTGAGCGTAAGCGCGAAATTGCTACAATCAAAGTTCTCGGCTTTTATCCACGCGAGACCTCTGCATATGTCTCTAGAGAGAACCTCCTTTTGACGCTAATGAGCTCGCTCCTTGGACTTCCACTCGGAAAGCTCTTGCTTAAGCTCATAATAAGTCAGATTAATGTCGACCTCGTTTACTTCCCTGCGATTGTAAGCGTCCTTGATTATATATACTCATTCATGCTGACAATGGCATTTGCCGTAATCGTAGTCTTGCTCATGCACATAAAGATTCACAGAATCAATATGAGCGATTCTCTAAAGTCAATCGAGTAGGTCCTATCCGTCAAGCCTTGTACTGCTCTTTTCAGCTTCGGCAAGATCAAGCTTGACTCTGTCTATATCATCTAGCAGATTTTTTAGGCTATCTGCGTCCACGTGATTGTTCAAAAAGAGCTGTTCCAATTGTCTACTTGCCTTTGTTATCTCGTTTACAAAAGCGAGGTAATCCTCGAATTTATGGCTACTTTGAGCTCTCTTGAATTTTTCGAGATCATTTCTTATATAGTCTATTACATCCTGTTCTCCAAAGAATCTTCCTAGAAGAAGTGGATATGGAGAAACACGAGATAGGTAGATGCTACCATCTTCACGAGCCTCATACATATAGCTCATCTTGTAGTCTTCTATCTCAAATTTTGCCACTGTGATATTAGCATGCACAGTCTTAACACTTGTCGCACCTAGCTGCTTAAGCATCATGTTTATTATGTCGTTAATTGTCCAATCCATATTAGCCTCCTGTTATATATATGCCTTGATAAGAAGTACTATAGTTGATACAAGTATTGAAAGTATCATAAATGGAAATCCTACCTTCAGATAGCTTGCAAATGTTATAGGGTAACCATGCTTATTACTGATATCTGATAGAACTACATTAGCCGAAGCACCTATCAAAGTTCCGTTACCGCCTAGGCAAGCACCTAGCGATAGCGCCCACCAAAGAAGCTCTACATCCATACCCTGATTTTTCATTGAGATAATCAAAGGTATCATAGCAGCAACAAAAGGTATGTTGTTTAGTACCGATGAAACAAGCGCCGAAGCCCAAAGGATTACCAGTATTGTAATTATCTCATGTCCTTCTGTAAAGCTGATTATTCCCTTTGATATAGCCGATATAACACCCGTCTTTTCCATTCCACCTACGATAACAAAAAGTGCTATGAAGAAGAGTATCGTAGACCATTCCACTTCTTCTATTACATGCTCAGCTTTCTTTCCGCTCAGTAGCATTATAATTGTAGCTGCTGAAAGCGCAATAACAGCTGGCTGAACACCTAGCTTATCATGAGCGAGAAATCCTATAATTATGAGTCCTATAAGAACTATACCTATCTTCATAAGTCTAGCATCTGTTATAGACTTATTCTCATCTAGTGCCATTACCTTTGCTCTTGCTTCTTCAGTTGCCACCGTAGATTTCTTGTAAAGAAACTTCATCATGATGATCTGAACTGCGATTACTAGCACAACAGCAAGTCCTGTATTCATCATAAAGTCCATGAAGGAAAGACCTGCGGCGCTTCCAATCATGATATTTGGTGGGTCACCTATCAAAGTAGCTGTACCTCCCACATTTGATGAGAAGATAAGCATTAAAAGATATGGTACTGGATTTACCTCTAGCATTCTTGCAATAGCAATCGTCATAGGTCCAACTAGAAGAACCGTCGTAACATTATCTAGACAAGAAGATAAAACTGCTGTAATAATCACAAAGATTATCATTATTTTCCATGGGTCAGCATTCACCTTCTTAGCTGCTTTGATAGCTATATATTCGAACATTCCGGACTGCTTGAGCACTGCTACAAATAGCATCATGCCAACAAGCACGCCTATCGTGTCAAAATCAACGTACTTAATTGCTTCATCAAAGCTAAGCACCTTAGTGAGCAAAATCACTGCCGCACCGATAAGCGCCGAAAGTGTGCTATCTATCTTTCCCGTCGTTATCAAAACCATAACGCCAAGAAAGACAAGTATTGATATCAATTCCATTATATCCCCTCCTAACAAAGCAATTATATACCTTTTTTATAAAAATGCAATGAATCAAACTAGCACTAGATATACGCTTTTATAATAAGTACGATCATCGAAACAAATACCGATGCAATCATGAAAGGAAATCCAACCTTGAAGTAGCTTTTAAATGTGATTGGATGTCCGTGCTTGTTACTGATATCAGATAGAACAACGTTTGCTGATGCACCTACAAGAGTTCCGTTACCGCCTAGGCAAGCACCTAGTGACAGAGCCCACCAGAGAAGCTCAACGTCCATGCCCTGAGCCTTCATCGCAAGAATTAAAGGTATCATGGTCGCAACAAAAGGTATGTTATCAAGTATCGATGAAATGATTGCTGACGCCCAAAGGATTACGAGAATTGTAAGAAGCTCATGCCCCTCTGTGAACCCAATCAAAGCCTCTGACATCGCCGTTATAATACCCGTCTTTTGCATTCCGCCAACGATTATAAATAGTGATATGAAGAATAAAATCGTAGGCCACTCAACATCTTCTATCAAAGACTCTACTTTCTTCCCCTTCACAATCAGCATAAAGGCCGCTGCTGAAAGTGCAATTACCGCAGACTGTATTCCAAGCTTATCATGTAGCAAAAAACCTATGATTATGTATATGATTACGCCTATTCCTATCTTCATTAACCTTAGGTCAGTTATCGCCTTTTTCTCATCGAGAGCCATAACCTTAGCCTTAGCCTCTTCGGTAGCTGTAATCGTCTTCTTATACATGAACTTCATCATAATAATCTGTACGATTAGAACTATAATAACTGCACCACCTGTGTTCTTGACGAAGTCAAGGAAGGTAAGTCCCGTTGCACTTCCAATCATTATGTTAGGTGGGTCACCAATCAAAGTAGCCGTACCTCCGACATTGGATGCAAGAATTTGCATGAGAAGGTAAGGCACTGGGTTTACCTCAAGCAGATTGGATATAGCAATCGTCATTGGTCCAACGAGTAGAACCGTAGTGACATTATCAAGGCATGACGATAGCACTGCTGTAATTATGACAAATATAACCATCATCTTCCACGGATCAGCATTTACAAGCTTCGCCGACTTGATAGCAACGTACTCAAACATTCCCGATTCCTTGATAACTGCTACAAACAGCATCATTCCAACCAGTACGCCTATGGTATTAAAATCTACATACTCAAGAGCTTCATCAAAGCTAAAAACCTTTGCAAGCATGAGCACTGCCGCACCAACAAGGGCAGCTGCAGTTCGGTGCACTCTTTCGGTTGTTATCAAAACCATTACACCCAAAAAAACTAAAACAGTTAAAAGTCCCATATATTACTCTCCTAATAAAGCATTAGTATATACCTAATACGCTAAAATTCAACCCCTTATATATGTTTATTTTTCAATGCATACACGCATTTAATTTTTTTATCCCATTGTTGCAAATTGCACCAAAATACAATTTAAAAAGCCACACCTAACTTACAGTCTAAAATGGGTTCTACGCATCAAAGAAAAGAACGTTAGGTGTGGCATAAAGTTGTTAGCAAAACACCACTATCATCTGTATTTTATTCCGTAGTCATTTAATTTTTTGTATAGAGTCTTTCTAGCTATATTCATCTCGCGTGAAGCTTTAGTAACATTCCAGCTGTTACGACGCATAATTTCCATAATATATTCCTTCTCGAAGTCCTGAGTCGCACCTTTTAGATCTTCACCATAAGTTCTATTCATATCCGAATCCATACCCTGAATTTCTAACGGTAGATCATCTTCACTAATTTTTCCATCTTGCGCCATAACCACAAGTCGCTCAATTATATTTCTAAGCTCACGTATGTTTCCTGGCCACGAATACTTCTTCAGCATTTGCATAACACTTACTTCTATAGAATCAATTTTACGCCCCATTTCTTTTGATATTGTCTCGATAAAATAGTTTGCAAGCAAAGGAATATCTTGTCTCCTTTCTCTAAGAGGTGGGATTTCAATAGGCAGTATGTTAAGCCTATAGTATAGATCTAGCCGGAACCTACCTGCTTCTATTTCCTGTTTTAAATCAGCATTTGTTGCAGAAATAAGCCTAAAATTACTTTGAATAGTTTCGCTTCCTCCTACTCTCTCGAAGGTTTTTTCCTGTAAAACTCGTAGTAATTTTGTCTGCATGTTTAAGCTCAATTCACCTATCTCATCAAAGAAAATGGTTCCGCCATCCGCTAGTTCAAATCTTCCTTTTCTACGTTTTTCTGCACCAGTATATGCTCCCTTTTCGCTACCAAAAAGTTCACTTTCAATTAGATTTTCATTAAATGCTGCACAATTAACAGAAACAAACGGTTTATCAGCTCTTTCACTGCATTGATGAATTAGATGAGCCATCACCTCCTTACCAGTTCCACTCTCTCCCGTGATAAGGACCGATGCCATCGTTCTTCCAATCGTGATAGCCTCTTCTCTCATTTTTCTGGCTGCATCGCTTTCTCCAATCAATTTATTGGTGGCTGATATTGAGCAGATATGTTGTTTTAGCTGACTATTTTCCATACGCACATTAGCAAGTTCCTGTGCTTTTATTACAGTTACTATCAACTCGTCAATATCTACTGGCTTAATGAAATAGGTATATGCACCTTTCTTCACAGCTTCAACTGCGCCTGGAATAGTGCCCTCCGCTGTAAGCATAATAACCTCTGTCATCGGCCACCTTTTCTTGATTTGCACGAGTGCTTCCATTCCATCCATTTTTGGCATTATAATGTCAAGAACAACAACTGCAATTTCGTGTTTTCCCATTATCTCTAGTGCAGAAAAGCCGTTTTCTGCTGTCTTAACCGAAAACCCCTTTAGCTCAAATATCTTACGATAGACTTTCAACAATTCTTGATCGTCATCCACCAATAAAATTGAATTTCTGATCATTCTTTTCACCTCATGTCTGTTCTACCACATTTAACTGGTAAAACGATTTCAAATTCCGTCATATTTTGATCATCTTCCAATACCATAACACTTCCACCGAGTGCGTCCGTCAAGCGCCTCGTAATCCATAGTCCTATGCCATTTCCATCAGCTTTTGTAGTATAGAAAGGATCAAATATCTTTTCCCTAAGTTCGCTAGGAATAGGTTCTCCACTATTTTTGACAATCACTACTATGGTTTCATCTTTTCTGCCACAGAATATATCAATTAGTCCATCCTCACCAATTGCTTGTATTGCATTTATGATAATATTTTGCAGTATTACCTTTAACGCTTCTGGACTACCCATATTTATATAGCAATCGTCATCAATCATCTCCTTTACTTCAATGTTTTGCCTTATAAGCGTTTTTCTTGATAACAATAGAATTTGTTTTATTACTGTTCCAACATGGACCATTTCCATTTTTTCATCATCCCTGCTGTAGTCAAGCAGTGTATATATTACTTTTTCAGCCTCATCCGCTGCTCTTTCAATTCTATCAACCTCCTCTTTGATATCTCTACTTTGATTTGACATTGACAAAATATACACTGCGCCTTTTATTACAGCTAGATGATTTTTCAATTCATGAACTATAGCGGCAGCAAACTGGCCTATCCCTGCCATTTTTTCCATTTGCTGAACTTCTTTTTCTAAAAGTACACTCTGTGTTACACAGTTGCTACTTACGACCATTTCCATAAGCTTTCCTGCGCTATCACATATTGGATAATATGTATTTCTATACACTTCTGTACCAGATACAATTTGTTCACTTTTAATTTGAGGATGTGCTTTTAGCCCATTTAAGGTTTTCTCTATTATCTCAGGTGTAACCGCTACAGATTCCCTTGTCGCAACTACAATTGATCCATCACTCTTAACTATAAGGAGCGCTCCTTCAATTGTTTCTAATATCGTATTTATTTCCTGGTTTTTCTCAGATAATGACTTTGTATAACTACCTATACTTGCATTCATTGCAGTAAACGCACGATTCAGTTCTCTAACTTCCAGTAAATCACTTTTAGTTTCTATTTCACATAAGCTATAATCCCCATTTGATATCTTATTAGCACGAGCAACAAGCCCCTGCATAGGTATTGAAAAGCTATGTTTAAGCCATGTTAGAAAACCAACGCCCATTAGAATCGCCGTTAGTAATAAAATAAAAAGTAAATTTGCATCTAGTGATTTACCTGGTATAAATTCGCTCCTATCAACTTCAAATAATAAAACTGTATCCGTATCGTTTACTTTTGATGAGAATAGTATTTTACGACTACCTTTAACCGTATACATATAAGTTGTAGAATCACCTTTTAATGCACTTTTCATAGCAGTTCTTTTATCAGAACCCATCTTCTCTTCATCAAATATATTTTTTGAGTATAAACGGCCTTGATGTTCGTCACCTGTCATACCAGATTGATAATATATGTTTCCTTCCTTTGTTAGCCAGTATATTTTACCGGTTTTACCTATTGAAAAATCCTTAAAGTATTGCTCTCCTAATTTAAGTAAAGATAAATCAATACAAACAACACCATAGAATTCGTCGTCTTTATTATAAATTGGATATGAACATGTAATTGTCCAACCAGTTCTCAGGTAATCAGAATAAGGCGCTGTCCAGACTGCCTCACGTCTTGGATTATTCTTTTCATTTGCATCTATATAAAAAGGATCTTTTCTTTGGTCATGATCACTTGTAAATTGTGCTGTTAAATCACTATATGGCAAACATCTTAATACATTATTTTTATCAATCAAATATGCCCATGTAACCATTCTATTTTCAACAACCTTAGCGAATGCATCATCCAATTCCTCAGAAATTGCAATATCACGGTATAAAGAAGAGTCCTCTTTTATGTTGCTTGCCACATATAGGGCGCTTTGTTCTCCTTTACTTAAAGATCCATTTTTTAATCTACTTATTGTTCCATTTTCATTCCTTATATATCCTTTTGGGAGTTCTTTATATTTTTCTTCATCAGAATTGATATATATTTTTTGATACCATATTCCTAAAGAAATGGTATTATCCTCTATTTGAGTAAAGCCTTCAGATATTAACTGGCTTTTTTCCTTTATAATCTCCTCTAAATTATTAATTGCATATTGTTCCGACTTGTTACGTGTTTGGTACGACGACAAAATAGCAAATAACGCCACATAAAAGATATTGCCTAGTAGGAAAACTAAAATCAGCCTTGTAACCATCGAGTCCTTAAAATTTCGTCTTCCCATATTGCACCTCCTCTATGTGGCGTATTTATTTATACAATATACTACCATACATTTGGTGTAATAGTAGTAATATTGAACTAATTATAGTTACCAAAATGTGATATTTTTACCGTGTTTTACTCACTTTGTTAATATCCGGCTAATTCAAGACATCTGTTTCATGCCCTACTGTATCAGGCGATATTGTAACTGGTTTCCATCCCTCAGGATCAGCTTTTTGCATATGTTTCATATATCCCCAGAATGCAAGTCCAAGAAGAACATATACTAGCATTACAATCCAAGCGCCAAGATTCATCTCTTTGATAGATACATACAGAACCCAGAAGCAGAAGCAAATTGACCATATTCCAAAGAATTTACCAAACTTTAATCTGAAAGGTCTTTCCCACTCAGGGTGTTTCTGTCTTGTCTTTAAGAATGATATTGTTACTAGTAAATATACTGCGCCAGCAGCTACTCCATATATTGTGTAGATATAATTAATCCATGCATCTGGTGCAAATACAGTAAAGAATATTGATAGGATTCCAACAATCAAGTTTGCGAACTGTGGTTGTCCAAATTTGTTTAGATTAGTGAATCTTTGTGTTACTTGGTGTTGTTTTGCTGCACCGTATAGAATACGTGATGCGCTAAGCCAAAATGATGATAGTGTAGTTATACATGTACCAGTACCCATAATAACAATCAAAAGACCTAACCAATGTGCCCCACAAATATCTGCAACTCTAGGATCAACGATATCTGTATTTGCAACCCATTCACTAGATACAACACCACCAACTGCTATTACAGCTAATCCGTAAACTAAAACTGTACAACCTATAGATCCAACAAATGCCTTCCATAAGTCTTTTTTAGGAAAATCGGATTCCTCTGAAAGCTGTGGAATTATGTCAAAGCCAACAAATTTCATTACTAAAAGTCCAACCGCTGCTGCCCAACCTGAAACTCCATGGGTAAACATAGGCGTTATAGTTGAGAGGTGCCATTTACCGCTAAGAATAAAGTATATATCTGCTGACAGAGATATAATTAAAGTACTCCAAAATAATATTGATTGTAATTTTGCTAGTACCTTAATTTCCCTGTTCGTAAGGAAAAACCAAAATACTATTATTGCAGCTGCGAGTATTTTTACTTGAAGTGTAGTAATTGGGAATATATATCCCATCATGCTCGCAATACCATACGCTACTGTAGGCATCGCCATAATATACAGTAGCATTATCATCCAAAATGCTGCAAATCCAGAGTTTTTACCGAGTGCATTCGATACCCATATATTCTGTCCTCCAGCATAAGGCATCATACTTGACATTTCTGAATATATAAAGCAGAGTGGTAAAATCAAAATTGCCAAAGTAAGTAAGGCGAACACAGATCCTGGACCACTTAACTCATACCAAAGTTTTATCTCGACCATCCATGCTGCAATCATTCCACCTGCAGCCATCGTTATCATATTCGATAATTTCAGTTCTTTCCTTAATCCGCTAGGGCTATTATTATCTGACATTATGCTGTGCCTCCTTACTGAAGATTCTTACTGATGATATTGATTGTTTCGTCGGTACTTAATACATCACAGTAAATCACGTTCATTATTTTAAGTTCTGCATCATGAAGTTCCTGACTTCCTGCTGCACATGCATCTTCTACACAGATTACCTTTAGCCCTGCATCTGCAAGATCTCTAACCGTGCAAGCTACACACTGGTCTGTAACTATGCCAGTGACAACTACCGTATCAATTCCCATAAACCTTAATAGCGTTAGATAGTTGGTACCATTGCACACACTATCTGTTGTCTTATTTACTACAATTTCATTTTTTAGTGGAGATAGTTCATCTATCATTTGAGCTGAATAACTATCAACCGGCATCAACATATTGTTCCAGCCTTCCGATTTTTGTACGGGAGATCTATCTTCACCGTCGTCTCGCAAGCAGGCAATTCTACCATATGTAACAGCCATATTGTTAGCTCTAAAGAAATCCAATAATTTCTTATTGTTAGGAATAACGATGTCATCCAATCTATCATGGAAAGGAATCCATCTTTCCCACTCGCCAGACGCTTTAAACTGCAATGCCTCACCAAAGTCTCTTAATACAAACTCATTTTGAAGGTCTACAAGAAGTAGAGCAGTTTTCTTTGGATCGATGATAGGTTCTTCGATTTCACCAATTGTTTCATAATAGAAATTTAGATACTTGTCTTTAATGTTCATTTTTTTACCTCCATTTATAAAACAGATATTTGATATTTGAACATATTTATTGCGATATCCGTGCCAACATTTAAGACTGTAAAAAAACAAGCTCTGTCTTCTTTGATATTTCAACGTTAATTTAATTTGAAGCTTCATTAGTTGTCACATTTTATTATTTGAAGTGTTACCTTTTTGTAACGTTACCTTGTGTGTCACCGTTACCTTTTAGTAACACTTTCACACACAAAAAAACCCAGACCGGAGTCTGGGTTTGATATCAACTATATCGTTATAAATCTGCAAAAGAGATTACTACCTCTATATTTGTCTTGCCATTTACTGTAGTTTTAAAGATGTAGCTTTCTGTTGCTCCACCCGCTACATCTATTGGTTCCTTAGCCTTTGCTCTTTTGATCTCTATTTCTGATCCAAGTGGCGCTTCTGCCCTGTGCCTGATTAAGAATGATGTCATTTTCTTCTTATCGACATCTGGAACATGATTCCATACCATATCAAGATAGTAGGTATTGTTCATATGCATGTTTCTATCGACCTCGCTGAACATAACTTGGTGCTTTCCACACAGCTCATAATCAAGGTCCTTAGGCAAGGTAAATCTCAATGGAATATTCATCTCTAATGGCTCGTCAAACTCGTAGTCTGAAAGGTCAATCTCGTCAGTTCTGATGAGTTTGCCTGTATGAATATTTACTACAGCCCACTCACTATAGCCCCTAGCAACAATCTCATCTCCTCGCTTAACTAAAAAACATCTGACAAAGGTTGCCGCCTTTCCTGTCGTCGCCCAGGTATGTACATCAATTTCATCATAACTATGAATCTGATCTATAACCTCATAGAGAATTCGCGTTGCAATAAAGCTTTGACCATTATCAAATAGCTCCTCATATGTAGGTCTTCTATCCCTCATGTTATGATTTCCGGTTTCCTGCATAAGTCTAGCAAAGCTTGAAGGCTTTATATTATTGTTTATGTCCACATCATGTGATGATATGGAATAGTGCTCTATGTAAGTGCTCATTTCAGCTCCTTTGTCATCTGTAAATTAAATAATCTTAGCTCCTAGAAGGTTGCCACCTCCTGTTCAGGCGGAAGACTCGCTACCACCTTGCTGCAGTAGAGGATCGGTCCCTCTTCACCATAAATATCTGTATACTCTAGCCTCACCTCAGCTACGATTTCTGCCCAGCTTCCGTTTTTGATCTTTGATGCATTCTTCCAAACACATAATAGTCCTGCAAACTGAATATCATCTGCACAGCATGTCATAACATGTCTTCCAAAGACTAGATTATCTTTTGGCAAGCCTCCACCGGTCGCAAATCTACCGAGAACTCTTACTTTTTTCTTATCGTATTTCTCAGGATTATCGTTTACATCACGGTACCACTCAGCAAAACAATCTTCCTCAATTTCGATGATTTCTGCATTCATATCAAAAGGCAGTTCATCGACTATGGTGTCTGGTTCTACATCGTCTGGGCCGTACTCGTAAACTATTTGACTTTTTCGGTTTGCAACCCTTACAATCTTGTGGAATTCTAGCTTATCAAAGCCATGCACGCACCTGTTGAAGACAACTAAGTCAGCTGTCTTTAGTTTATCAAAAACAAGCTGTCTCATATTCTCATTGTGGTTTATGAAAACACTCGCATCTGCAAATGTAACCTCCTGAGATATGATCCATTCTGGCGGCATATTTCGGAACAAGTCCTGCATCATCCACATGCCATTATATTCAACAACAACTCTCTCAACACGGTGCTTTTTCTGTAGCTCCGAAAGATGCTCTGGGTTTAGCTCATCCAAACTTTCTATATATTCGCAGAAGATATTATCCTTTGTAAAGAACTTGCTTTCATCAAGTTCCACCTCTCCCTGCTCGCACATTAAAAGCAGAGTTCTCTCACCTGCATTGAAATCACTACCCTCGAGAATATCTTGAATGAATGTCGTTTTACCACTTTCTAAAAAACCTGTAAATAAATATACTGGAATTTCCATTTTGTCCTCTTTTAATTTTATCCTATAAAGCTAGTGCTTCCCTAATATTAGCTTCCTCGATATCAACACCGATTACGCATATCATTCCTGTAGTTGCAGCGCTTCCTGTTCTAACATCAGGCTCTCCTGGAACATAGTCAAAGTGAATCCATCCACCTTCTGCATTTTCAACAACGCCCTTAGCTCTTAGTATTGTTCCAAACTCTGTAAAGTTTCCGAGCTTACCTAGGAAGTCATTAATCTCAGCCTCACTAAACTTATGACTTGTCTCCATTCCTATGCTCTGGAATACTTCGTCTGCATGGTGATGTCCATGCTCGTGGTGATGTCCACATCCACAGCCTTCACCATGCTCGTGGTCGTGATGATGGTGTTCGTGCTCTTCATGCTCATGGTCATGTCCACAGCAGCAGCCTTCACCATGTTCATGGTCGTGATGATGCTCATGCTCTTCATGCTCATGATGGTGATGATGCTCGTGCTCTTCATGTCCGTGATCATGTCCACAGCAGCAGCCTTCGCCATGTTCGTGGTCGTGATGGTGCTCATGCTCTTCATGCTCATGATGGTGATGATGCTCATGCTCCTCGTGCTCATGATGATGATGTTCATGCTCTTCATGCTCATGATGGTGATGATGCTCATGCATTTCCGTTTTTAGATGCTCAAGCTCTGCATCAATTCCAGCTCTCTTTTCCATGGTCTCAAGTATCAACTTGCCATCTAGCTCATTCCAATCTGTTGTAACAATTTCCGCAGTTTCGTTATGCTCACGTAGAAGTGCAACGCAGGCATCTAGCTTGTCCTGGGCAAGACCAGCTGTATGGCTCAAAATAATAGCACTTGCGTTCTCAATCTGATTATTGAAGAATTCACCAAAGTTCTTCATATACATCTTGCACTTCTTAGCATCAACAACCGTTGTAAATCCATTTAGTACAAGCTCGTCATTATGTAGATTTTCTACTGCCATAATAACATCGCTAAGCTTACCAACACCAGATGGCTCAATCAGGATTCTATCCGGGTTATATTTCTGGACCACCTCAGCAAGAGCCTTACCAAAATCTCCGACAAGGCTACAGCAAATGCATCCTGAGTTCATTTCGTTAACCTGAATTCCTGAATCCTTTAGGAACTCACCGTCCACTCCTATATCACCAAACTCGTTCTCAATAAGCACAAGCTTTTCGTCCTTATATGCTTCGGAAATCAGCTTTTTAATCAAAGTTGTCTTACCTGCTCCTAAAAATCCTGAAAATATGTCTACCTTTGTCATATTACGCTCCCTTCAATATATATTCAGCTATATTTAATTAAAATTCTACATATCTATATATACCACTTTGATGTGTAAACAAAATGAAAATCATAGATATTCTTTGCAATATTATTGTACTTCACTATTCATCTTCTTCTACGATGAAGCTTCTAAAGATTGCCTTTTCATCCTCGCTTAATTTCATTGTTACGCAAAGAGTTTCAATTACTTCCGCTGGTGGCACATGGCCTTCCGTAGTACAGAGCATGGTAAAATCATTGTGCGGCATGCCGAGGTTTTTGAAGACAATTTCTCCGCAGCTCACCTTTCTATCGTAGATTCTAAAAAATTCTCTCGCAAAATTCTTATTTGACATTTTTCTCCTTTTATATCACTATAGAAGTTACGTATATTTTGATTGGAGGACTATATGAAGGATAGATTCAAACAAGGCATGGTCATGACAATTTTCGCAGGAATAGCATGGGGCTTTTCGGGCAACTGTGCCGAAATTCTGTTTAAGAACTTCGGGATAACTCCTGTTTATCTATCTTCAATGCGCATGGTTTTTTCTGGTCTAATACTCACCATTGCAGCCCTACTAACAAATAGAGAAAACCTGATTTCTATGCTTAAAGATAAGCGTTCTGTACTTCAGCTAGTTCTATTTGCGCTGTTTGGCATTTTGTTCAATCAAGTTTCTTATCTTGAGGCAATCAATAATTCAAACTCAGGAACTGCAACCATACTCCAGTATATAGGGCCTGTTTTCTGCATGATTACCGAATGCATTCTTATCAAAAGATTCCCAACAAAGAAGGAAATCAGCGCCATCATGCTTGCCATGATAGGCACATTTATACTCGCAACTCACGGCGATATTCACCGCATCTACATAACACCACTTGGTCTAATGTGGGGACTATTTTCTGCATTTGCTATCGTATTCTACACCTTCATCCCTATCAAGCTGATAGAGAAGTACGGTGCGATTCCGGTAACTGGATGTGCTATGCTCATCGGAGGAGCTGTAACAAGCACCTATAGCAAAGCATTCTTACAGCCATTTAATACAGATCCTAAGTTCGTCGCGCTTCTTGTTCTAATTATACTACTTGGAACTATAGTATCATATACTCTATATCTAATGGGAATAAACAGATGCGGTCCTGTCGTAGCCAGCATGCTAGCTAGCATCGAGCCAGTATCAGCCACAGTGTTTATGGTAATTTTACTAAATGTTCCATTCACTGGAATAGAAGCACTAGGCTTTGCATGTATATTTGTAACAGTCTTCATCATCGCAAGAAGTAAGACATCAAATAGCAATAAATAGGCTAGACTTCATAATCGAATAAAATCTCATCTCTAGCTAGCTCATCGAGTTTGCTGAGTGTAGAAAATACTATTGAAGAACCATATCCGTAGGTTGATAACCTGCGGATTATTCTATTTCTAAGCTTTTCTGGTAGCCTGCCTTCTATATCCATTCCGCTTTGCCTTACAACTTTTAGAGCTACCGTAAGCGCTCTATTTGCCTCGCTATTTCCGTCTTCAGATTCAGCATTCTCAGTCTTCTCATCAAAAGCAACCGATATATCATCAGTGCTGAGCTCTCGCTTTCGGAGTTCTCTCTTGATTCTAAGCTCTCCCCAACCCTTTCTCTCTCCATGAGCGATAAAGTCCCTGCAGTACTGAAGATCGTCTAGATATCCGTATTTTATAAAGCTTTCAATTACCGGCTCTATTTCCTCACTAGAAAAGTCCTTGTCCTTAAGATATTTTCTTAAAACTGAGGCGCTACATCTTGAGCGAAGCACCCTTGCTGCTGCAAGTTCGCTTATTGACTTCATAGAAGCACCACCTTGGCATCTTCATTAGTCTCAAGACAATATGTGCACTTTATTTCAGAAAGAATGTCTATTCTCTTTATATAGACCTTCTTTCCTTCATACACAAGGCTCTGTTTTAGCTCGTGGTTTTCACCAACCACAGATTCCTTTGATGCGAAAAGTCCCTTCCCTGTATATTTTCCAAAAGCTTCCTTGGCTGTCCAAATATCAAAAAAGCCTTCTTCTCCCCAGAGCTTCACATACTCAAATTCTTCCTTGCTAAAATGTCTCTCCGCTATGGATTCGTGCTTGCAGGATTTTACCTCCTGTATATCGATTCCGCACGGCTTTCTATCAAACAGACACATCCACATAGGGCCTGTATTTGATACTGAAAACTCTACATCTAAATTTGCAAAATATGGCTTTCCTTCTTTGTAAACTTCTATCTTAACATCATTTACAATATTGTCTATTTCGCCTATATTCAGTGATTCGCATTCTCGATTTTTGAGATAGCTTGCTAGTGCAGTTCTTATTAAGCCATGACTTTTCTCTCCGTGCAAAACTGTTCCTTCTCTTAAATATATCTCTGGCAAAATAACCTCCATTATACTTATCCCAAGACAAACTATGGGGATTTTTAGCTATTAAAACAATAGGGTGCTAATGCACCCTAAACTATTTTTCCTCATTGTTAAGGCGATCCAAAACCCTGCGATATCCATCCGCACCATAAACAATGCACTTGTTAATTCTGCTTATAGTCGCTGTCGAAGCCTTAGTCACCTTCTCTATTTCGTTGTATGTTTTCTTCTCCGAAAGGAGCTTAGCCACCTGCAATCTCTGAGCGATTGAATGTATCTCGTTGATAGTACATATGTCCTCAAAGAATCTATAGCAATCCTCTCTATCGCGCAATGTCAAAATCCCATCGAATAGTTCGTCAATATCTTCTCTTCTGTACTTTGATTCGTAAGCCATGGTCTCTTCCTTTCGCCTTAATAGTAAGGCATAAAACATCGAAATATTGCGTTGAAATTATACCATTTTACCGTGCTAAAGTCAATTAGCCTGCAAGCTCTATAGCCTTCTCTAGTTGTAAATCCTTGCCATCGCTATTCGTCACAAGATACTGAGGAGTAACTCCCACACCATGTATTTTTGTACCCTTAGGTGAGAAGTATTCCTTTACAGTAAGACTTACTGCTGTTTCATCCTTAAACAAGCGTGTTTCCTGAACAATACCCTTACCGAAAGTTTTCTGACCTACAGAAATCGCAGCATTATTATATATGAGGGCTGACGCAACAATTTCTGATGCACTGGCAGAATTCTCATCTATCAAAAGTACTACCTTGAGTTTTGTATGCTTCTCATCGGAGTTAAAGTTTTTGACATTACCCTTCTTATCCTTTGTATAGGTAATCTTGCACTTAGGAAGAATTCTATCCGCTACCTCTGTTCCCTCATCAAAATATCCACCTGGATTTGAGCGCAAATCTATAATCACACTCTCCTTACCACTAGATTCAAAGGAATTTATGGCCTCATTAAAATGCTTAGCAGTATTGCTTCCAAATGAGATTATCTTTACATAGCCTATCTTATCCGAAATTGAAGATTGCTCAACAGTAGATTCTTCAATCTCACCTCTGATAACCTTGATGTCCTTTTTCTCTGTTCCGCGCTTTATCTTAAGCACAACAGGATCTCCGACTTTACCAGTTATCGCCTTCCTTACAGAGTTTGTAGTGGTATATGTCTTTCCGTCAATCTCTAGAATTATATCGCCCGTCTTGATTCCTACAGCTTCTGCTGGAGCGTCTTTCATGACATCCTTGACAACGATTCCTTCCTTTGTAATCTCAAAGCTTATACCTATTCCTGTAAAGCTATTATTTAGATTTCTCTTAAGTAGCGCAAGTTCTTCTTTGTTTAGATATCTTGAGTATTTATCTCCAAGGGAATCAAACATCGCATTGTATATAGCTTGCTCCTGCTTATCCTTATCATACTTAAAAAGAAAGTCTGACGATATGAATTCCTCTACACTTATAAGCTTACTATATTTTTCGAGAAGCTTGTTTTGCTCATCTAGTTCACTCCTATTTACCATAGCTGTGTCACTGAGCTTGAGGTAGGAGAAAAATCCTGCCACTAACATTGCCGATGTGATAAATACGGTGAATATTACTATCCCAAATCTTTGTTTTTTCATTAGTTCTCCATCTTTGCTGACTTCAAAACAAAATTCATATATTGTTTTCCGTTCCAGCTTGATAAATCTAAGTTCCCAATCAAAGCTATCCTTTGATTTGTCTTCATTGCTTCTTCTAAAAGCACTTCATTTGCATCAGCATTTGCAAAGTCTACACCTCTAATTTGTTTTCCATCAAAGTTTGCTGTAAACTGCAGAAACTCAGGTTTCCTCTGCATCCTTGAAACGAAATCAATATTCGTATCAATTCTTATTAGCGGTACTTCATTGCATCTGCCAAATGGCTCAAGCATACTCTGCTGAGAGAAGAAATCTGCATTTAGATCAGCGCTCTGTAATTGAACGTCATAATCTGGCATACTGTTTTCTTCTACCTTAGCTCTGCTCTTTTGCTCTATCAACCCCTCTTCTAAGGACTGTCTTAAAAGTGGAATGTTTTCATCTACAATTGTGAATCCGCAGGCTGCCGCATGTCCACCAAACTTAACAAACAGCTCAGGTTTCCGATTTAAAAGTTCAAACAGGCTTATTCCATCTACGCTTCGTCCTGTTCCCTTACTACATCCTTCGCCTATCTTTGTAACGATGAGGCTTGGGACATTATATTTTTCCTTGAGCTTACCTGCGACAATTCCTGTAACGCCTTCGTGCGCATCATCTAGCTCTACTAGAAGATATCCTTTATCTACATCTTCCTTCGATATATCGGCCAAGCAGCTCTTAAAAAGCTTTTCCTGGACACTTCTTCTAGTGCTGTTGGCTTCTTTTATCTGCCCTGCAAGTTCCTTTGCTCTCTGCTCATCATCGCAGAGTATGAGCCTTGATGCTAGAGAGGCACTTCCCATTCTTCCAGCTGCATTTATATGAGGAGCAATCACAAATGAAATGTTTTGTGAGCTTATCTCGCCCTGCTTTAGTCCAATTTCTGATAATAAAGCCTTAAGACCCACTCTCTTGCTTAAGTTTAAGGCTCTAAGTCCAAACTTTACAAGAGTTCTATTCTCATCGATAAGTGGTACTACATCTCCGACTGTACCTATTGCGACAAGGTCAAGGTTTCGCGTCAAAACCTCCTTAGGAAGATTTGCAGTCTCACACAAGGCCTGAGCAAGCTTAAACGCAACTCCAACTCCAGCTAGTGCCTTAAATGGGTAGTTACAATCAGCCTGACTAGGGTTGATAATTAAGCAATCTGGAACCTCATCTCTAATCGTATGGTGGTCTGTTACAAGAATCTCAAGCCCTATTTCCTGAGCATGCATTACCTCATCCACAGAAGTCGAACCACAGTCTACAGTTACAATTAGGTCAGCCCCTGCAGCCTTGATCTTATCAATAGCATCTGAATTCAGACCGTAACCCTCATCAAAACGCGAAGGAATATAGTAGCTGACATCTGCACCCATTCTTCTTAGAACATCCATCATAAGAGAAACCGATGTCACTCCATCCGCATCATAGTCTCCATAGATACAGATTTTCTGTCCAGTCTCAACGGCCATCATAATAAGGTCCACGCCCTCATACATATCCTTAAGCAAAAAAGGATCGTATGTAAGACTCGGCTTATCAGATAAGAACTCCGCGACATCATCTGCCGCGGAGATACCTCTTTTATTTAGTATTGTCTCTATAGCTTTGTTTAAATTCATTATATCTATTTTTCAAAAATCCTTTTGATGGTTTCACCAGAAATATATTCTTCCGATAACCTGTTAGTTCGTATATGCTTCAGGATCAACATACTGCCCGTTTATACGAACCTCATAGTGAACATGCGGTCCTGTCGCCCATCCTGTTTGCCCCGAAAGTGCTATTACATCACCTTGCTGAACATATTGTCCCGGACTTACCGTTAACGCACTGTTATGTCCATAAACAGTCACCACTCCATTACCATGGTCGATGAAAACTCCCCATCCGTAACCTTGCTGATACCAACCTGATAAATTCATAACTCTTCCGGCAGCGGCTGCTCTTACCGGAGTTCCTGATGGGACACCTAAATCGGTACCCGTGTGGAAAATTCCGTACTGTTCAAGCCCAATTCTACGTCCAAACGGAGATGTTATAACCTTTGCAACAGGCCATCTTAGATTTACTGGACCGTTTGTGACACTACCGCCTCCACCGCCGCTATATCCGCTATCTCCGCTTGTGTTCTGATTGCTCTGTGCTGCAGCCTGCTGCTCCGCAAGAATCTGTGATGATAGTGATTCTGCCTGCTGATTGAATATTGCTAGATTTTCCTCTATCTTAGCAGCCTTCGCCTCAAGCTGTGCAGATACCTTATCAAGCTCGCCCTTCTTATTCTTTAGTTCACTCTGTGAACTTGCCATTGCCTGCTGGGCAGCATTGAGTTCCTTCTTTATATTGTTTAGCTCTTTGCTTATCTTCTCAAGACTATTTAAAGTGCTTCTATCGCTCTTATATATTTTCTGAAGCATGGACAGATTGGATAGAAGTTCCGAGAAGTTTCTTGAATCAAGGATTATATCGATAAATCCAACAGAACCATTCTTGTACATAGTACGAAGTCTCTTAGACATTCCGCTTTTTCTATCGTCAATCTTAGCCTGCATCTCATCAATTTTACCATTTAGCTCATTGATTTCTGCCTGCTTCTTGTCAATCTCACTCTGTGCATTTGTGATTTCGGTGTTAAGGCTTACAATCTTTGTATTATATTGTTCTAGCTCGTTTACTATTTCGCCTTTTTCTGCCTCTGCCGCCCTCTGCTTTTCCTTTATGCTGTTTAGCTCAGACTTCTTGTCTGTCGCATATATGCTTCCCGTATATGCAAGGCTAAGACTCAAAGCCATCATTAGCGATAATGATAATGCTATAACTCTATTTTTTCTCATCGATAACCTCCAAATCCTCTACTTCGTATCAAGGAATTTACGTATTGAAACTGTGCTTCCACACGCACCTATACTTACTCCGATTGCTAGGAATATCAAAATCAGATTGACTGATAGATATCCTGCTGGAACAAGCGGGGAACTCATAATAGTCATAAACTGCTTACCGACGAGCGATATGATTTCTCGATAGATGAAGAATGTTGCTACAGCAGAAACTGCTGATGAAATAACACCTATTTTATTTAGTATTGTCTCTATAGCTTTGTTTAAATTCATTACTTCACTTTCTAGAAGGCAACATACTTACGAGGATTTACAAGTACTCCGTTTTCACGAACTTCGAAATGTACGTGTGGCCCTGTTGCCCAACCTGTCATTCCTGAATAAGCGATTATCTGTCCTTTCTGCACATATTGTCCTGGAGAAACAACAAGAGCACTGTTATGTCCGTATGCTGTTACAATTCCGTTACCGTGGTCGATGAACACACCCCAGCCATATCCTTGCTGATACCATCCAGTTAGGTTCATTACTCTACCTGAATCTGATGCAACTACTGGAGCGTTCATTGGGCATGCTAGGTCGATAGCACCATGGAATGTACCATACTGCTCAAGACCCACTCTGTTACCAAACTCTGATGTTACAACATAGTTTGAAACTGGACTTATCATACCACCAGTTCCAACATAGCTCGTTCCTCCACCGGAGCTTCCGCCACCGGAGCTTCCGCCGCCATTATCAACTGGTACCTGCTGTTGCTGTGCTGCTAGCTCTGCTGCTATCTGTGACGAAAGAGATTCAGCTTGCTGATTGAATATTGCTAGATTCTCGTCTATCTTAGCCGCCTTCGACTCAAGCTGTGCAGATACCTTATCAAGCTCGCCCTTCTTATTCTTTAGTTCACTCTGTGAACTTGCCATTGCCTGCTGGGCAGCATTGAGTTCCTTCTTTATATTGTTTAGCTCTTTGCTTATCTTCTCAAGACTATTTAAAGTGCTTCTATCGCTCTTATATATTTTCTGAAGCATGGACAGATTGGATAGAAGTTCCGAGAAGTTTCTTGAATCAAGGATTATATCGATAAATCCAACAGAACCATTCTTGTACATAGTACGAAGTCTCTTAGACATTCCGCTTTTTCTATCGTCAATCTTAGCCTGCATCTCATCAATTTTACCATTTAGCTCATTGATTTCTGCCTGCTTCTTGTCAATCTCACTCTGTGCATTTGTGATTTCGGTGTTAAGGCTTACAATCTTTGTATTATATTGTTCTAGCTCGTTTACTATTTCGCCTTTTTCTGCCTCTGCCGCCCTCTGCTTTTCCTTTATGCTGTTTAGCTCAGACTTCTTGTCTGTCGCATATATGCTTCCCGTATATGCAAGGCTAAGACTCAAAGCCATCATTAGCGATAATGATAATGCTATAACTCTATTTTTTCTCATCGATAACCTCCAAATCCTCTACTTCGTATCAAGGAATTTACGTATTGAAACTGTGCTTCCACACGCACCTATACTTACTCCGATTGCTAGGAATATCAAAATCAGATTGACTGATAGATATCCTGCTGGAACAAGCGGGGAACTCATAATAGTCATAAACTGCTTACCGACGAGCGATATGATTTCTCGATAGATGAAGAATGTTGCTACAGCAGAAACTGCTGATGAAATAACACCTATCAATATTCCCTCTATCAGGAACGGACCTCGTATAAACCAGTTGGTCGCTCCTATATACTTCATAATCTCTATTTCCTTCGCCCTCGCAAATACGGTGAGCTTTATCGTATTTGATACGACAACTATAGAAACTATGATTAAAAACACCATTATTATCATCGCAGCTATCTTGAGGAAGTTTGTTATCTTGGTCAGCTTCTTAACTGTATCCTGATAATACTTGACGTCCTCAACGCCATCTGTCCCCTTAACCATCTTGATAACATTGTCTGCAGTTGACATAGAGTCGACAGTAACAACGATGGAGCTTGGCAAAGGATTATCGCCTAAGCTGTCAAGCAAGTAGCTATTTTCTCCCCAGCGAGCCTTCATTATCTTCATTGCTTCAGTCTTGCTGCGATATGTTGAAGACTTAACTCCTGGTTCTGCATCGATTTTCTTCATGATGTCTTCAGCGTCTGACTTCTTGACATCATCGTTTAGAAAAACCTCAACCTCGTTGTAGTTATTCTTTAGCATCTCCGTAAAGAGATTGATATTTACTGTAATTACGAAGAACAGACCTAGTATGAGAAGCATAGCCGTTATCGCAAATACTGAAGCAGTTGACATGCCCTTGTTACGCCATATCTGCTGGAGTGCCTGTCTGACATTATAGCCTATCCTCAGCATCCTGAACCTCCTCACAATCATTATATCCGTAATCTCCGTATTCGTCTCTTACAATGTGACCAGAATCAATTGCAACTACGCGCTTGCGCATACGGTCAACTATATCTTTAGCATGTGTAACCATTACGATTGTAGTACCTGTCTCATTAATCTCAGCTAAAAGATCCATTATTCCATTAGCTGTATCTGGATCGAGATTACCTGTAGGCTCGTCACAGATCAAAAGGTCAGGATTGTTAATAATCGCTCTTGCAATAGCAACACGCTGCTGCTCACCTGCTGAAAGCTCGTCAGGGTAATTATTAGCCTTATCTCCAATACCAACCATATCAAGTGCTACAGGGACACGGTTCTTAACGCGTCTTGAACTCTTGTGGACAGTCTCAAGGGCAAAGGCAACGTTCTCAAATACAGTCTTCTTTGGAAGAAGCCTGAAGTCCTGGAAAACTATGCCTATCTTTCGTCTGAGCATAGGGATTTCTCTGTTGCTTAGCTTAGTGACCTCTTGTCCATCTACAACAATGCTTCCGGAGTCTGCGTTAACCTCCTTAAGGATAAGCTTGATAAATGTCGACTTACCCGCACCACTTGGTCCTACCAAAAATACAAACTCTCCATCATTAATCTGGATGCTAGCATTTTCCAAGCCAACATTATCGTTATATATTTTGGTAACATTATCGAACGTTATCATGATAAAACCTCTGTATTAAAAAATAATTTACCCAAATAGTATACTACAAAATAGCCATTTTGAAAACCGTTACAGAGCATTCTATCACTTTATCTAAGTGAATTTTTTGTGAAAATTCCCCAAAACTGCTTGCGACACTCCTCATCTATCCATGGATATGTGCATTTGTATTCGCAAGCATACAAATTTTGCACTCCCAGCTCATCTATAAAAAGCATTTTGTCGCTTCTGAACACTCTCTTAATTTCCCTTTTAGATACACCGCTATTCATGTGATTTATAACCCAAACTATCTTTATATGATCTGCCAAAAGTTTGAATTCCTTTATCCTCTCAGCCTCTCTTATCATCCTAGATGGTAAAGGCGATGCTACAACAAACAGAGCATCCATATCCTTAAGCATAAAATCAAAATCAGAAGAGGAATCTATATCAAAGATATTATAGTCACCTCGAGCAATGCTCTGAAGCCTTACAAAATCCTTTTCGTCAAGTGTCACGCCTTCTTGTATATTTGCCGGAGATATAAGTCTCCAGTCAATGGATCCAGAGCTCAGCTTGTTCCCCTTGCCTGCGAACACATCTCTTTTCTGTATATTTTCACCAAAAGCTAAACTTTCCACATTCGATATTCCAATCACTCTTTCGCTCTTAGAAATCAATTCATAAAAATCGACAAATCCCTTTGCAGAAAATCTCTGGTCCATTGCAAAGCTGTCATACAAAAGAGCCGTTTTTTTTCTCGGTACTCCGACCTCTGTATAACATATATCAAAACCTAGGCTAGCCAAAAACCCAGTAAGCATAACAGCAAAAAGACTTGTACCAACTTGCCTTCCTGTGCCAGTCACTCCAATATTACTACCAAGTTTAATTCCAAATCGCTTCTCAAAATCAACTTTACTATATTTATTTGCGCCAGCATCCTCGCGAATCCGCTTTCCACCCAGTTTTATCGCCATGTTAATCCCCTTTTCAAAGCCTAGTATCAGTAGCCTAAGCCCAAAGTATGGGGAAATCAAGCCTGTTTATATGGGGAATTTACCTTTGATGTAGCAAGAAAAATCCCCTTACAACACAATGTAAGGGGAAATTTGAACTTTACTTATTTGCAGATTTTCTTAACAGCTTCTACGATGTGTTTCGCCGTCATTCCATACTTTTCCTTTAGCTCGTCTGGCTTTCCTGACTCACCGAAAGTATCCTGCTGTCCAACCATAGCCATCTTTGTTGGAAGCTCTCTCGAAAGAAGTTCTGCCACAGCACCGCCGAGACCGCCTATAACTGAATGTTCCTCAGCTGTTACAACTAGACCAGTCTTCTTAGCACTTTCGATAATTGCTTTTTCATCAAGCGGCTTAATTGTATGGATATCTATTACCTCGGCATCTACTCCATCCTCTGCAAGGCTCTTCGCTGCATCCATTGCCTCTGAAACCATGATGCCAGTCGCAAAGATTGTAATATCCTTACCCTCTTTAAGAACCTTAGCTTTTCCGAGCTCAATCTCGTCGTTTTCGCTATAGAAAACAGGAACCGATGCTCTTCCAAGTCTAATATAAGCAGGTCCATCAAAGGCAACTGCCTGCCTTATCAGCTTCTCGGCGCTTACACCGTCGCATGGATTGATAACTGTTATACCTGGAATAGTTCTCATCAAAGCAAGATCCTCAAATGTCTGGTGGCTTGCTCCATCCTCACCTACAGTTATACCCGCATGGGTTGCACAAATCTTAACATTAGCTGATGTATATCCGATTGAGTTTCTTATAATCTCAAAAGCTCTTCCTGCTGCGAACATCGCAAAAGTAGATGCGCAAACAACCTTTCCTGAAAGTGCTATTCCCGCTGCTGAGGCGTATAGATTCTGCTCTGCGATTCCCATATTAAAGAATCTTTCAGGGTAAACCTTTGCAAATTCTCCTGTCTTAGTTGATCCTGAAAGGTCTGCGTCCATGACAATAAGGTTTGGGTTTTCTTTTCCTAGCTCAACCAGAACCTTTCCGTATGCCTCTCTTGTCGCCTGTTTATTTCCCATTACCACTGACCTCCAAGTTCTTCAACTGCCTGCTTTGCCTGCTCCTCGTTAGGTGCCTTGCCATGCCATCCAGCATTGTCCTTCATAAATGAAACGCCCTGCCCCTTATGAGTGTGAGCTATGATTACCGATGGCTTATCAGAAACCTTCTTCGCCTCGTCCAATGCAGCAAAGATTTCATCAAAATTATGTCCGTCAATGACCTGAACATGCCAGCCAAAAGCTTTGAACTTCTCATCAATTGGCTTTACCGTCATTACCTTGTCATTTTCACCGTCTATCTGAAGCCCATTCCAGTCAATAAAAGCGACTAGATTGTTTAGCTTATAGTGACCTGCAGCCATAGCAGCTTCCCAAACTAGACCCTCCTGAAGCTCTCCATCTCCAAGAAGAGTGAACACTCTGCTATCGTCATCATCCAGTTTTGAGGATAGAGCCATACCCACGCATACAGAAAAGCCCTGTCCTAGTGAACCTGTTGACATCTCAACGCCCGGTACCTTATGCATATTAGGATGACCCTGGAATTCGCTTCCGAGCTTTCTCAAAGTCATTATATCTTCAACAGGGAAATATCCTCTTTCTGCTAAAGCTGCATACTGTACTGGAGCAGCGTGCCCCTTTGATAGAACAAATCTATCTCTTCCCTTTAGCTTAGGATTCTTTGGATCTATATTCATCTCTCTGAAATATAGAGCTGTAAGAATATCCGCTGCCGATAGACTTCCTCCGGGATGTCCTGATCCCGCATTGTACACAGCCTTGATTACGTCAACCCTAATCCTAGCTGCGATTTCCCCATAGTTGATGTTTTCCATTCTTTCCCTCCATATATGACAAAACAATAGTTTTGTAAACCTATTTATTTTAGCACTTTACAATGACTCAATGGCCTTTGGTATGTGCTCAATTATATCTCTAGCCATCATGCTTATTTGACCAAGTTCAAAAGCAGCTCCATCGCCAGCCTTTCCGTGCAAAAACGCTCCGAGGCATGTCGCGTCAAAGAGCTCTACCCCCTGTCCTGCAAAAGCAGTAATCATTCCTGTAAGCACATCACCTGAGCCAGCAGTAGCCATACCTGGATTTCCGCTCGTATTTATCGCGAGGCTTCCATCAAAGCTAGCCACACATGTATTCTTGCCCTTTAACAGGCATATTGCATTATATTTTGTCGATATAGCCTTGCAAAATTCCATGCGATTTTCTACTCTTATCTCGCTCGGCTCACACTCTAGAAGTCTAGCTGCTTCACCCTTATGAGGTGTCAAGCAGACATTCTTTGCATCTTTAATTACATCAGTCAAGTTAAATCTTTCATCTGCCAAGGTGTTGAGCCCATCTGCATCAATCACTATAGGACCCGAAAATTCCTCGCATACTCGCCTGATCAGACTTGCGGTCTTATCGCTGACACCCATTCCTGGTCCTATTGCAACAGCGTCAAAAGAAGCAAGATGACTAAAAGCTTCATCCTCACTCACGCATATAGCCTCGGGCAGAAGACACTGCATAGGCATAGTTCCTAAATCCTTCATCAAAACTCTTACTAGACCTACGCCGCTTCTCAGCGCCGAAAAACTAGCCATATATGCTGCTCCGACCATGCCTGATAAGCCTGCAATTATAAGGATGTTTCCACAGTCTGACTTCGAAAAGTCCTCTTCTCTCACCGGAAGCAAGCGCTTGCAGTATTTTGAATCAAGCATTATCGCATTAGTGTCTTTATCCTCAAATCTCATAGGACACGTCCTTATAAACAATTAGAATACGAAGATTCCTGCCATCAAGAAGTAAATTGATAGAGCAACGGCATCCGATACAGATGAAATTGCTGGATTTGCGATAAGTGCAGGGTCAAGATTCAGCTTCTTAACTATAAGTGGAATCATACTTCCCAAAATCTTAGCAAATACTACTATACCAATCATTGAAGTACATACAGTAATTGTCTGTGAGAAAGGCACTCCCTCTAGGAAATAAATTCTTGCGAAGTTGATAATGCTCAAAATCGTACCGAGAATAATTCCTACTCTTATTTCCTTCCAAAGTATCTTTAGGAAATCCTGTGGCTCAACCTCATCGGTCGCAAGTCCACGAATAATCAAAGTCGCAGCCTGCGAACCTGTATTTCCACCCGTACCCATAAGCATAGGCATATATGTTATCAAATTAGTATAATCCGAAAGCTGTCCCTCGAAGTTACTTATAATCTTACCCGTGAACACATATGCCACCATCAAAATCAAAAGCCAAGGCAGTCTGTTAATCACATGCTGCCAAGGTGACATATCAAGATAGGTTCTGTCGGATTTATCAAAGTCAATGACACCGTTCATACGCTCGATATCCTCAGTAGCTTCTTCTTCGATGACATCGAGAATGTCGTCAAAGGTTATGATTCCGACAAGTCTAAACTCATTGTCTACTACTGGAATAGCCATGAAACCATATTTCTTAAAATCTGCCGCAACATCTTCCTGGTCATCGTATACATTCTCATATACGAATTCCGTATGCATTATATCGTTTATCTTGGTATTGTCATCTGAAACAACCAAGGTCGAAAGCGAAACTATACCTATGAGCTTACGCCCTCTATCCTTTACATAACAAGTATAGATGGTCTCGGCATCTATGCCCTCTCTCTTAATGTGGTCAAGCGCCTCTCTGACAGTCCAGTCCTTTTGCAAACTTATATAGTCAGGAGTCATCAGACTTCCGGCACAGTTATCTGGATAGTTAAGAAATGTGTTGATCAGCCTTCTCTCACTCTTTGGCGTCTTTTCGAGTATTTTATCAACGATGTTTGCTGGAAGTTCCTCGAGAATATCGATTTTATCGTCAAAGTCCATCTCATGAACGATGTAGTGAATTTCTCTGTCGGTAATACTGTTAACAATCTCAACCTGGTCATCTGATGGAAGCTCAGAGAAAACATCTACAGAAACATCCTTTGGCAAGAGCCTAAAAAGAATAACTGCAGCCTGAATACCCACATCCTCCATGACTTCTTCTAGAAGCTCAGCAATATCAACAGCGTTATATTTGAGGAGTTCATCACGTGCTAAGAAGTATTTTTTCTCCAATACTAGCTCGATAATTTTCTCGAGACTTTCCTCCATAGCTAAATCTCTATCCGCTATTGTTAGGTTTTCCATAGCACCCTCCTCTCTCTATCAAAAGTAATAACATCTGTACTCTTAAATTCCATACTAAACGCCCTTGCGCTTATCAAACATCCATCTGCTCGGTTTATACAGCAGTTTCGAAACAGGCAAATCAAATTCACCTAAGTACTCATGAATATAGGGATTGAATGAGCTCTTAAATTCCTGTAACCCATCATCTTTGTAACCAGATATGCCGCCAAGGTTTACATATTTGCATCCTCTTTCGAAGCTTGTCTCCATAGCCGAAAACCAAGTCTTGTACGGAGCCATAAGTCTTCTAAATTCATTGTCTGCACCAGCATATAAAAGTTCTGCAGTCTCACCAAATATTATGCTGAGAGCTCCTGCTATACACTGCTTGTCTCCATACTTCGCTAAATTAGCCTCTCCTTCGTTAACTCTACGAGTGTATGAAGCGAGATTTTCCTCGAGCTTAAACCTCTTCTTTGGTGCAGTCTCTGGACATGCCTCAATATCAGCAAGGCATTTGTCACGGAGCAAAGCAGCCTCCTCGTACTCACCTCTGATATCCATATAAGTAAGTGTCAAAAAAGCATCTTCCCCATATGTATCTAGCAGTAACTCGTAGTACTCTCTATCTCTTAGAGACACGCCCTGACGATCAGCCGTACAGTTCATTACTCTCTCAAAATCATCAAGTCCTGATTTATCAATATTTACTGTCTGTAAAAACTTATTTTTTACTGCAGTTTTATAGTTCTTTTTTCCCTTTTTGCTCAGGTAGTCTTCGCCGAATTCATCCTTGTAGCAAACCATGTTAAATCTAGGCTGTATCGTTGCTGACATACCTACTGTAAAACCAATGTGTTTAAGTCCTGCCGCCTCTAGATGTTCTAGTGCCTCAGAACCTGCATCGAATATCACAGGAACACCTAGCTGCTGATAGCGACCTCGTAACACAGGCGGATCTACTTTAACAAAAAGACATCTATGCTTCTTGGACCACTGCTTTAGTTCTTTGAAAAAAAACTCAACTAGTTCATCATTGCTATAATCAAGTATAGGTCCTCTAGGAATGTACATCATCGTAAAGCCAAGAGGTAAATGCTTAATCAAAACGAGACAAGCTGCAATCTGTTCATTTCCATCAAAAACTCCAACTCTAGCATGGTCCCAGTTACTCTTAATCTGACTCCATCTGCTCGACTGAAGAAGATTTCCTAGCTCTGACTGCGATATGAAATTGTCATGCGTATTAGCATCTACATTATCTCTGAAAATATACATTTCTACCGCCTATTTATAATCATATTCCATAACATTATAAGCCACCTGAAGGCTCTGTGTCAAACTGCAAGATAGCTCAGGTGTCCAATAAATTTAAAAACAAAATCTATAGCTTTGATTATAAAAATATATCCCTATAACACAAGGATTTTGCATCAAATTTGTGTTAGCTAACTATCAGAAAAATTAAATTAAATTAGTTCCCCTTTTGTCCCATTTCATATTGACGGAAAAATATCAAAGTGGTATATTTAGGTTAGATGCTTGTGTATACACAGCATTGCATAAAAAAACTAATGCACAGTATGTATTTAAGAAAAGAGGAGATCGAAATGGCAAATTTAGTTCAGAAGTACATCGACATAGCTATCGCTAAGAATCCAGGCGAACCTGAATTCCATCAGACAATAGAAGAAGTTCTTACTTCTATCGAGCCGGTTCTAGAAGCACATCCTGAATATGTCGAGGCTGGACTGCTTGAGAGACTTATTGAGCCAGAAAGAACTGTAAGCTTCAGAGTTCCATGGGTAGACGACAGCGGCAAAGTACAGGTAAACAGAGGATACAGAGTTGAGTTCAACAGCGCTCTTGGACCTTACAAGGGTGGTTTGAGATTTGCACCAAGCGTATATCCTGGAATCCTTAAGTTCCTAGGATTTGAGCAGATTTTCAAGAACAGCCTTACAGGCCTTCCAATCGGTGGTGGTAAGGGTGGTTCAGACTTTGATCCTAACGGAAAGTCAGACGCTGAAATCATGAGATTCTGTCAGTCATTCATCACAGAGCTTTACAGACACATCGGACCTGACACAGACGTTCCAGCTGGAGACCTAGGTGTAGGCGGAAGAGAAATCGGATTCATGATGGGTCAGTACAAGAGAATCACAAACCGTTACGACGGAACTTGGACTGGTAAGGGAACAACAAACGGTGGTCTTGCAGGAAGAACAGAAGCTACAGGATACGGAATCGTATTCTTTGCTAGAGAGATGCTGAAACACTGTGGTGAAGAGCTAAAGGGTAAGACAGTAGCAGTTTCCGGATTCGGTAACGTATCATGGGGAACAGTTCAGAAGCTAAACCAGCTTGGCGCTAAAGTTATCACAATCTCAGGACCAGATGGATACATCCTTGATGAGGATGGAGTATCAGGCGAAAAGGAAGATTTCCTTCTTGAGCTAAGAAATTCAGGAAAGAACATCTGCTCACCTTATGCTGAGAAGTTTCCAAATGCTAAGTTCTTTGCTGGAAAGAAGCCTTGGGAAGTTAAGGCTGATCTATATATCCCATGCGCAACACAGAACGAAATCCGCATCGAAGATGCTAAGACAATGGTTGCTAATGGTTGTAAGTACCTATGCGAAGGTGCAAACATGCCTACAACAAACGAAGCTATCGAATATCTACAGGAGAACGGCGTAGTTGTTGGACCATCAAAGGCTGCTAACGCAGGTGGTGTAGCATGCTCATGCCTAGAGATGAGCCAGAACGCTCAGCACATCGTATTCTCTGAGGAAGATGTTTACAGACAGCTAGAGGGAATCATGGTTAATATCTTCAGACTATCAGCTGATGCTTGCGCAAGATACAACCTAGGATTCAACCTAATCGCTGGTGCTAACATCGCTGGATTTGAGAGAGTTGCAGAAGCTATGATGCTTCAGGGTATTGTATAAACAATACTAAAAGTAAATATTAAGCGATAAGCTTATACATGACAAAGCCCCTATGTTACCATAGGGGCTTTGCTATATCTCGAATTCTGTCTAAACCGATACTTAGCCTAAAAGGGGTTTCGTTTGATTAAGGATGATTTACATCATCCCTAGGCTTGGGAGAGTAGGCCTAGACATAGTTACGAGCACTATTTAGTTAGCTCTTCTCTTACGCATTGCAGTTAAGGCTGCGCATGCTCCGATCAGAGTAATTGTGTAAAGCGCGAAGTTTGCTACATCACCTGTGTTAACAGGTTTCTGTACCGCAGCACTAGCTGGGCCATTAGCACTTCCGCTTCCTGTAGCAGGCTGAGCTCCATTTGCATTATTGCTAGGTAAGCCTGTGTTCTGAGCAGCAACACTAAATGCATACTCACCAAATCCAGCCGTAGTATTTATTCTCAGCGTATGGCTTCCTGATCTTAGTGTTCTCAGATATCTTGTTGCTAGAGAAAGCTTTATGCTTCCTCTCTCTATTGTAAAATCAGCGTAGTCTATTTCTTTTCCGTCTATAGTTACTGATAGGAACTTGTCAAAATCAGCATCCTTTGCGTATAGAACTAGACCCTTTGTCTTACTTGCATCAATTACTAGACCTGATGGTCCAAATGTATTTTCGAAGCCTCTATTCATATCTTCTATGTAGACGATATCAAAAGCAGCTACATTCTGAAGCTTGTCTAAAGCCGCAATCTTTTCATCAAGTATTTTCTTGATTTCCTTTGCTAGCTCTTTCTGCGCCTCAGTTAGCTTATCAAACTCAGCCTTAGCCTTTTCTATAGCCGCTTTACTTTCTGTAGTAACCTCAGCTATAGCTTTTACTTTATCTTCGAAGCTCTTGACTGCATCATTGTTCTTTATAGTTTCGTACTCTTTAAGTGAATCATCAATTTTATCTGTTTTTACTATATTTGCAGCATAAAATACTGGGATTCTATGGAACCACTTACTTGAGGCTCTCTGAGCTAAGTCGAATGTCTTCTCAAGGTATGGAAGAGGATATTCAAATGCATAGGCCTGCTTTCCTTCAGGATTTGTTCCCTCAAATAGTGGCTTGATAAGCAAATCTTTCTTATCAGCTTTTTCAGCCTTATCGGCTTCATCAGCAGATCCCATGAATATGAGGTACTGTCCCTTGCCTGGTAGATATGCTACGACGCTCATTTTACCGTCTTTTGCTATGATGTTCATGCTAACCATTCTAAATGTGCTGAACTTCACGTTACCAGTGTACTTATATATTCCATCCTTCAAAACAAGCTGGCTCAGAGCAGTCTTGAGTTTTCTTGCCATCTTTGTCTTCGCAACTTCACTCTTGCTCGAATCAGCCTTAATCTTTTCAGCTTCTTTTTTAACCTCTTTCAGCGCCTTTACACTATCATCGGTAAATATGCTTAGATCGCTAGGAACAGCTGCTATAGCCTGATCTAGAGTGTAAGGATATAGGTCTCCATCATCCTCTATCTGTTCCTCTTCCGGTTTTTCTACAACTTTTCCGCTGTCAATTTCTTTAATAGCATCATTAACAATCTTATCCAGATTTGCAATATTCCTCTCTTGATTGATAGCTATAATGCAGTTTTTCTTTGCGGTCTTAATAACATCTTGATCAATATTCTTGCTAGGCACATAGGCATTTATCTTAGCGATAGCTGCTCTCTTTGCAGGTAGTTGTTTAAATGACTCCTTAACTGCCACCTTTACAGCATTCCAAGAGAATGTTGCAGAGGTAATAGTATCAACCCCATCTATTTTGGATTCATCAAGTCCATTAAATGCTTCTACAAAACCCTTCTTACCGTTAAGGCCATTCTTTACATTATTCCAGTAGGTTATGTTCTGGGCACCATCATAATCTGTCTTATCATCTGCAACCGAAACAATCTTATTATTCTTGTCTACTGTTACTGATAGCCTTGCCGTATAGTCAAAATATTCACCTTTAACAGGTGCTTGACCATATACAGTGACATTCTCAGATCCACTTTCTGTATTCGTCTCTCCTGCATATACATTCATAGTAGGAATTACCACTCCGGCTGCTACTATTAGACTCAAAACTCCTACAGAGATTTTTCTCAATAACTTGCTCATTTTTCCTCCTCTTTGATTAAAATTGAAATAAAAAAGCTCATCGAAAAGATGAGTCTTGCCGCATCATTCGGCTCGCATAATCGTCATCACTCGTAACAAATAGCTTTTCTGTGGGTAGTTATCTGGCTAGGCATTGCCTTACAGTTGCGGGACAGCGGAGTTTGGCTCACTTCCCTACCTCTTGATAGCTATAATTTAGGACCATCAGTCACAGAATCAATATAAAGTTTAAGAGTAAAACTATTATATCACACGTACTTAGTATTTGTCATTATTAAATCTAAATACATAACAAAAAATAATTAATACATATATATCAAAATAGGCAGACGAATTGTTTCGTCTGCCTGTACATGCTTTTATGCATTGTTATATTCAATTATTTAGCGTTTTTCTTTCTTGCTAGACCAAAGCTTACTACAGTTCCAAGAAGCAGTATTCCTGCATATAAAGCCATATCATTTGTATCATATGTGTTAGGAACCTTTGGTGTAGGAGGTGTCTTAGGCGGCTGCGGTGGAATATCCTGTGTATTCGTAATTACATAGCCATTAGCACTATCCCCACTTATTGCGGTGCTGTAACCGGAAACGCGCTCTTCCTTTACTGTATATTTAATTTCATCAGCACCCTTATACTTACGAAGGTTAGCAAAACTTGAAGTCCATGCATTTGCTTCGTTTAAGGTAAGCTTCTTGCCTGTGTCAACGCCATCTGCATATAGATGAACTTTGACCGAAGGTTTCTTCTCTCCAACCCATAGCTTCTTAACATTTACAGAAACCTTCATAGGTGCATTTTCTATTGTCTGAAGGCTTACAACTCCGTCCTGAACAGTAACAAGTCTTTCTTGTGGATCAGCTTCATAGCCAGCAGGAGCCTTTGTTTCAACTAGTTTGTACTGTCCTGCGCGAAGCCAGCTGCTCACTGCTTCACCATTAGCATCCGTTTTTAGAGTATATTCTCTGCCATCAGATACACGGGTAATTTTGAACTCTGCGTCTGCGAGTTTAACCTGGTTATCATCTGCATCAACCTTAACGATTTTGATTTTGTTTGCTAGCGTACCTGTTCCCTGTCCTCCAGAGTCAGCAAGCATATGAATTGCGTAAGCTCTTTGAACTTTCTCTGTTGCTGTTAAAATAACATCGTTCTTAAGAACTGTACCTGGTGTATATGTTGAGCGATATGAAAAGTCGTACTGATCACCATTCATATCAGGAAGGTTTAGCGTAAAGCTGCTTCCATCTGGTGAAATTGTTAGGCGACCTGTCAAATCGAGTTCTTCTAGTACGTTAGTAACATATCCGTATGCATCAAAGACAACTCTGCGTACCTTGAAGCTTCCTGGTATGTATTTCTCCCCTGGTTGATCCAGTTTATCTGTCATAACAACATTGTGAAGAGTATCTCCCTTGTGATTAATTCGTCCACCCCATTCAACAAGGTCAACATGTCCGCTAATTTTGGACTCCCATTTTCTTATACCTTCGTCTGTGACTAAAGTTGGACCTTCGACATATACCTTTGATGACATCTTCTTTCCATTGATTTCTGCCTCAAAGGTATTCTCTGAATCTCTTGTTACGGAATCAGTATTGAAGTTGGCACTCATATATAGGTTGCCCTTGATATTGTATCTACCATTTACATAGTTAGTGAACGTAACCTTAACCTTGCCTCCGCTTGGTGATTTAGGTGTCACATGAGCATTTGCAATTACTGCACTTGGATTATCCTTATCTACAATCTGAAAATCTACATTGTGAGAATCGCTTGGAAAAACCATTTTCTCTGGTAAATCAACGTAGAAGTAATCTCCCTCATTTAGGCTCACTCCATTTCCACTAGCATCCCAATCCATGCTTACAAAGAAACGGCTTCCCAGACTAATTAATACAGCCTTTTGATTTAGCCAGTTGTAAATTTCGAACTTTGTAATGCGAGTGTCTACCTCTCTTGGCGTACCACTAGCTGCATAAACCTTTGCTGGAGCACTTTGGAAAAAACATCCAAGTACCAAAAAAAGGCACAAGAACAATCCTACTACACTCTTCTTTTTCATTTTCTCCCCCTTTTACACAGTTTGATTAAAGCGACATATTCCTTAAAAGCGGGTAATATGCGAGAATTAAATCTCTACTGTGAACAAACGATGTTTTCATTTTTAAGTATAGCAGTACTAGGTATAAATGTCTACTGAATAAATTATATTATCTTATAATATTTATACCGTATAATATTTTATTTTTGTATATTAACAGACATAAAAAAAGGATGCTCGCTTGAGCATCCTCTGATAATATGCAATTCTTAGCCGATGTGTATGTAACCCATTAGGTTTGCGCTACAGTATACTGGACCAACTCCTGTTGTTCCACCATTCCATCCCCCGTGAACAGCTGTTCCACCACCTGCATAGATAGCTACGTGTGTATCGTAGATTACTATGTCTCCTGGCACTGGGTTTGAAGTCCATGAGCCAAGTGAAGCGTACTGCTGTGGCCATCCGTGGAAGTAGATTCCTGCTGCTGCAAGTGAATTACTTACAAGGCTTGTGCAATCCTGTCCAACTCCAAGCTGTGAATAAGCTGCTGATAGGACTGTGTTTCCGTTTGCTGAATATCCGCTTGAACTTGATCCTCCGTAGCTTCTTGAGCTTGAAGATCTGCTTGAGCTTGAGCTTGAGTTTGAACTCTGAGCTGCCGGTGTTGCCTTAGCTTTAGTTCCTCTTAGAACCACTGCACTCTCAGGAGCCTTAACAGTCTTAGCTGATAGAACCTTAGTTGAAACTACTGCTCCATTAGACTTTGTTACAACTTCTGTAACCTTTTCTGTTCCCTGAACACCTTCAGTCTTTACTTCTTCTTCACCTTCATAAAGTTCGTCAGTATCTTCATATACAGTGTCGAACTCTACTGCTCTCTCAGATGTAACCTTCTCCTTAACTGTTACAGTTAGAAGTGAGCTCTTGCTTGAGAACTTGATTACGTCTCCTGGCATTAGGCTTTCTAGACTTACATTAGGATTAGCTGCCAATATAGTATCTACATCTGTTCCGAAAGCTGCTGCTATATCCCATAGCGTGTCGCCATCCTGAACTGTGTATGTTTTGCTAGCTTTTTCGTCACCTAGTAGCTTATCAACAAGCTTCTTTGTGTCTTTTTCCACCTTTGGCTGTTCATCTGACGCCTTTACTGTGATCTGATCAACTGTCAAAGCCGGATCAATTTCAACTGCCTCAACATTAGCACCCTTAGCAACATACTTTGCCTTAACCTGCTCGATTACATTCTTAGCGTCTGACTCGTTATCGAAAACTGCTACAGTCTTCTTGCCGAGCTTTAGCTGCCAGTAATCTACTGTATTGCTGCTAGCGGTCATTGCCGACGAAATAATCGTAGTTGATAGAACTAAGGTTACTATCAAAGCTAATATCAGCACTGAATCCTTTCTTGATTTAATTTCCTTGATGATACTCATGTGTTGTACTGTTCCTTTCCGTACTGATTAATCTATCAGCACTCGGTCAAGGGACCGAAGTATTCCCGTGAGTTAATCCATCTTAGATGAATCATGAACTCTTGTGGTTTAGTTTGTTTATGTGTATTTCTTAACCACAATACGTATATTAGATTATATACATCACTTCGTCAACCCTTTTTTGAAACTTTCACAAGACTATCACTTAAGCTTTTCGAGATAATGTTGATATTTCAACATTTTATATTCTTAAGTTTTCTTAATTTTTCTTAAGAAAATAGGTTTGTGTTGTGTATTTTTATGCTTTTATATTGTATATTCGCCTTTTTATATGCATTTTCTATACATTTTATGCAATTGTATGGTCATTTTAGGGTAAATTCTTTGCTTTTCTTAAGAAATGGGTTAAGAATTAGCTTAAGAATTAGCTTTGCTCATATATATAGTTGTTCAATCATTCATTTTAATGAAGTGACCGCTAGATAGTAGGTATATATAAGCTTCACATGAACCAGATTCGCCCGATTTTGATAATGCATCGGCATATATATCCACCTGTTTTCTATATTGTTCTGCTATGCGCTCCTCATTTTCTGCAAGAGCTATTTCAGATACATAGCTGCTCTTATAGTCTATCAAAACCGTCTTGCCTGGCTCCCTAAAGTAGCAGTCGATAATACCCTGCACGAGAATATCGCTTCCTCTATATAACATTTTGAGCGTGAAAGGCTTTTCCTTAAATAGCTCGCCCCTCTTTGATGCTTCAGCTGCCCTTGTGCCTATTTCAGTATCAAAGAAAGCACATATTTTGTTTAGATCTATCTGCGCAAGTTCCTCTGCAGTGAAGAAATGCTTTTCCACACATTCATTTGCGATTTTTTCTACATATATATAGCCCTCGGTTTTAGCTATATTAAAATCTATAACCTCCATTATCTTATGGTATATGGTTCCTAGCTTTGCAGCCGAGACCTTACCCTTAGGTTTTGGAGACTCTTCCAAACCTTTGCTAAGCTCCTTAAGTTCGTTCTGAAGCTTTCCTATATTATATGTAGCTTTTGAACTAATTTCTAATTCGCCACCCTTGTTGATTTCAGAAACGGAGTACTTTGATTTCAAATCTGTGGCAAGCCTATGCGGATATTTGTAAGCTAGTCTAGCTTCTATACTCTTTCTTTCGTCTTCAGAGATATCGCTTGTATCAAGCGCGTCATTCCACGAAAGACTTTTCTTTCTCTCAGCCTCTGCATGATTTATATTAGGCACTACAATTTTGGCATCTACATAAGGAGCAACCATGTCTAGGTAACTTCCGGCCTTCTTAACCTTGCTAGCACTCTTGCTCTCATAAGCACTTTCTTTATCAACAGTTCCGACTAAATAGAGGATGTCACGGGCTCTTGTTAGCGCAACGTAAAGTATTCTTTCCTCCTCGTCCCTTTCCTTTTGCCTAATCTTTCTTCCTATGAGCTTCTGCATCAGCGTCGTCTTCTTCCAGTGCCCTTCTAGGCTCTTTAGAGTAAGCCCCACACCAATATCCTTGTGAATCATGAGGTCTTCCTGATTTGAATACTGAAGCCTTCCGTTCATGCCCGCAACTATGACCATAGGAAATTCAAGCCCCTTGCTTTTGTGTATGGTCATAATCTTAACTACATCGTCAGCCTCTCCGAGCATTTTTACCTCAGAAAGCTTAACATCTCGCTTCTTAAGAGAATCTACATATCTAACAAAGCCGTATAAGCTTGATTGCTTGTCATCTGAGAATTTGTCAGCATACTCAACCAAAGCCCTAAGATTCGCTTGCTTTTGTGTTCCTGCAGGCTGCGTTCCCATTATCAAATAGTATCCGCTATCTATCATAAGCTCCCAGATGAACTCCGGCAGGTTCATTATGCGCGCACGAAGTCTCCAGCTACGCAGAGTTTCCAAAATCTCAAAACTTCTATCTCTTAAGTAAGCCGGTTCGCTTTCTTCGCACTCAGCAAAGCTCTTAAGCGATTCATAGAAAGATCCCTTTCTGTAATCAGCTCTTATTCTCGCAAGCTCCTCTGCTGAAAGCCCAAAGATTTCACTGTGAAGAATATTTATCAGAGCAACATCCTGCTGCATATTGTCTATAACAGAGAGCAGACTCATGAATACATTGATTTCTATAGTATCAAAATATCCCTCGCTATCATTGATAAAGCTGTCAACCCCCTCAGACTGCAAAATATCTCTTAGAGTGCCTCCACGACTTTTAACGCCTCTCATCAAAATAACTATATCTGATTTTTTAAGTTCTCTAACCTTGCCCTGCTTGCTATCAAAGAACGGAGTTCCAATGCTTTTTTTGATTAGTTCAGCTATGTACCTGGCCTCAACCTCCGACTTCTTTAGCCTTTGGATAGCCTTATCAGATTCATCCTCCTGCTCTGCAAGATCCATGGCAAGAACGTGAAGCTCCGGCTTATATTTAAGCTCTCCGTCATAATCAAGCCCCTTGTGAAGTGCGGCTCTATCTTCGTAGCCCCTCATAATAGGCTCGAAAATCTGATTTACATAGTTTAGGATTTCCTCCTTGCTTCGGTAGTTTTTATTTAGGTCAACCACCTTTGATTGCTCGGATTTACCCTCGCTATAGCTTTGGTACTTGTCCTCGAAAATCTGTGGTTCAGCCAGTCTGAAGCTGTATATGCTCTGCTTGACATCACCAACCATGAAGACATTACTCTCTCTTCTTATCTTCCCTATGATTTCCTCTTGGATGAAGTTAGTATCCTGATATTCATCAATGAAAATATGAGCGAACTTGTCTCTAAAGAACTTTCTCGCTTCCTCGTGCTCTAAAACCGCAAGGCACTTATGCTCTATGTCGTTAAAATCTATATATCTCTTTGCAGCCTTTGCCTCACTATATCTTCTATCAAAATCCTGAACCAGTCTAAATAGCGTCTTTACGCATCCTTTTGTCGCGTTAATATCAGCGATTTTGTCTTTAAGGCTTATATCTAAAAGCTCAGACTGAAGTTCCTTTATCTCCGCCTTTGCAAACTCACGCAAATCCTTAATCATTCCCTTAATTGGGTCGTAGGCATCCTTTTCGTCCTTTTTCGCCCTTAGCTGAGCATTATCAAGGGCTATGCAAGGAGCAAGTTCCTCTATAATAATGCTAAGAGGTGTAGCTTCGGCCTTAAGTTCTGCTAGTTTTTCTCTTGCGCTTCTAACCTTTGCAAGCTCTGCATCTTCTATCAAAGTCGCCATGCGCTCAAGGCCTTCAGCCTTCAGGTTTTCTACAGCAGAATCAAGGCATGTATATGCATTTTCTAGGGACTCAGAGATGTAGTCTAGGTATTCTCTAGCAAGCACGCTGTTTTCGAATTCTGCATCCGAAAGGCTTAGGCTTTCTAAAACTTCATCCATCCAAGCCTGCGGATAAGGCATAGCCATGAGATGGGTATATAGCTTAAAGATTAAATCCCTTACCTTGTTTGGATTTCTATCGCTGCTTTGTGCATCCATAAGAGCCTTGAAATAATCCTGAAAATTTTCAAATTCATCATCGATAAGTTCATCCATCATATCCTGCTGGATCAGCGTCGCACTAACCTCATCGCAAATAGCAAGACCTGGCTCAATATCTATTAAATAGAAGAATCTTCTTATAACCGTTAGGGCAAAAGCATGGAAGGTGCAGATGTCAGCCTGTGGAAGGTCTGAAAGCTGGGCTTTGATGTATTTAATCTTTTCTCTTGCTTCATCATCAAAACCTGATGCGCCTTGGCCACTCTTTGATAGACCTCTTTGCTCCTCCTGAAGAGCCTTGAGTTCCTGGCTTAGTGACTTTCTTATCTTTTCCTTCATTTCTGCTGCAGCAGCCTTTGTAAAGGTAACGACAAGAAGACTGCTTACAGGAACATTTTCCTCGCAGACAAGTTTTCGAATTCGCTCAACTAAAACCGCCGTCTTTCCGGAGCCTGCCGCCGCCGCAACGAGCACGTTTTTGTTTCTTATATTTATCGCTTCGCTTTGCTCTTTCGTCCAGTTCATCAAAATTCTCCTACATTTATATCTTCCAAGCTCAGATATGTTGATTATACCAAATTTCTTGATATAATTGAATAAGAGGACTGTAATAAGGAGATATATATGGAGATAAAACACAGACCGACAATGCTGATGATTTTAGACGGCTTTGGTCTAAACTCTAATAAAGAGGTAAATGCTATCGCAAAGGCTAGGACGCCTCATTTTGATGAGATATTCAAAAACTACCCACATACCGAGCTTGCAGCAAGCGGACTTGCAGTTGGGCTTCCAGAAGGCCAGATGGGTAACTCCGAGGTTGGACATACTAATATAGGCGCCGGAAGAGTTGTTTTTCAGGAACTTACTCGCATAAGCCAGCAGGCAAAGAGTGGAGAGATTTTGGAAAACCCTGAGCTAGCTAAAGCTATGAATAATGCTCTTGAGAATGGTAAAAGTCTTCATCTCATGGGACTTTTATCTGATGGCGGAGTTCACAGCCACATAGAGCATCTTAAGGCGCTGCTTTCGATGGCAAAATCAAAGGGGCTTGACGCAGTTTACGTTCACTGCTTCCTAGACGGAAGAGACGTTCCACCAAAGAGCGCGCAAAAGTATATAAGCGAGCTTGAGGACTTCATGACAGAGCTTGGACTTGGTGAAATCGCAACAGTATCAGGTAGATACTATGCAATGGATAGAGATAATCGCTTTGATAGAGTGCAAAAGGCATATGACGCTATTGTAAATCGTAAGGCAGAGCTCTTTGACACTGCCAAGCTTGCCCTTGATACTGCATATGATAGAGATGAGACTGATGAATTTGTTGTACCATGTTGTATCAAAACAAGACGCGCTGAAGATAATCTGCACCAAGGCAATATCTGCGATGGCGACAGCGTAATAATGTTCAACTTTAGACCTGATAGAGCAAGGGAAATAACAAGAGCAATAGTAGATCCTGACTTTGATGGATTTGATAGAGGCGCGGTTAGAAATAATATCACATATATCTGTATGACTCAGTATGATGCTTCGATTCCTAATGTTGGAATCGCCTTCCCACCTCAGTCGCTTTCTAACACATTTGGAGAGTACATCTCTGCACTTGGACTTAAGCAGTTACGCATAGCTGAAACAGAAAAGTATGCACATGTTACTTTCTTCTTTAACGGAGGAATAGAGGAAGCTTATCCAGGCGAGGACAGAATCCTAGTGCCATCACCTAAGGTTGCGACATATGATTTGCAGCCTGAGATGAGCGCTTTTGAGGTAACTGACAAGGTGGTAGATGCTATAGAAAGTGCCAAGTATGACTGCATAATTCTAAACTTTGCAAATGCAGATATGGTCGGACACACGGGAGTTATGGATGCTGCAATCAAGGCTATTGAGGCTCTTGACACATGTGTAGGCAGAATTTCAGACGCTATACTTAAGGCCGATGGTCAGATACTCATGACTGCAGACCACGGAAATGCAGACGAGATGCTTGACGAAAACGGAAACGTGATGACAGCTCACTCGCTAAATCCAGTACCACTAGTCCATATAGCAAGAGAGCCACTAGCCCTAAAGGATGGAGGAAAGCTCTGCGACCTAGCACCAAGCCTTCTTGACCTTATGGGAATTGCAATTCCAGAGGAGATGACCGGAGATAGTTTGATAAAAAGAGATTAGGTTAATGATATGGGGAATTCTCTATCTTGTACTTCTTGTAATTGAATGGCCAATTTACCTTTTAACTAGACGTAAATACTAGTTCAGAGGGCGAAATATATTTTAGAGCTACAGATTATAGCAAGATATGTCACATGAATATTGCAAAACCATGGGATGTAATTATAGAAAAAAATAAAGCGATTTTGGCTGGCGCTGTATGCACTTACCAAAATCGTTTTTAATTTTAGGTATTAAAACAATGCCTAAAAAACATGATATATCATTTACTTTTCTTATCTTTTCTTAACATATATATTCCTATGCCTGTCATTATAATACCAACTGAAATCTTAATTAAATAGTATAATGATAAGGATACATTAGGGATACGCCCATCCTTTAAAAATAGATTTATTATATCTGCGAGACCATTTCTTATTAGAAAGTTTAAAATAAATCCAACCCCAAAGAATACTAGTATCCTTCCTATTCTCTTATTATTTGACATATTTCTTCACCCTTATCTTAAATTTTGATAGTTCGTATTTTTTTATTAACTGTTCCAATCATAGTATTAGATATAAACTACTTCATACTAAACTTGAAATGCCTTCTTATAACTTCATGGTTTGAAGAATTGTGTAGAGATATCGAAATATCCAAGTATCTTGATATTAAAGTTTTCCTGCCCGTTATTCTGTCCACATGGTAGTAGTAGATTATGTGGTGTCTAAAATATGTTGTTCCTGGTCCATCTAAACCATAAAGAGCATATCCAATATCATATAAGTCTCCTACTGACAAATAACCACCAGGTAATTGTAATTGACCAAGCATAAATGAAATTACTGCATTAGTTTTAGCTAATGAATCTGCTTGTGCTTTTGTTGTGAAAAACGATTGCACCGATTCTGGTCCATTTACAACTTGAGTGTAATACCTATTCGATCTCAGAGTATTCACAGATCCACTTAATGTTTCATCTGATAGTTCTTCACTTGCATATGCATATGGAAAAACAGATATGGAACTAATTAAACAAATCATCGCTATAAGTAGTATGCTACTTTTTTTAAAAACTTTCATAAAATTACTTCCTTTCTCTAAGTCAATTGCGACTCGACCATCCCACATTATTATGTTGATTCGCTAAGAAATAACACATTCAACGTACATGGTATGTCTTTTACTATGATTGGAACAATTTTTGAATATAATGTATTTAATTGAATATATATGATTAAATTTTACCACCAAGTATTTTATTCGTAATTACGATATCCTCTTACATCTTTATAATAACTCACAATTCTTAATAATCAAGTCTTTTGTTTTATCTGATTATATGATATAATAAAATAATTACACGTATATGAACATTTTGGTTCTAATTAAGTTCATCTTGCCAATTGATATGGTGTTCAAATGAAGTACATTATTTAAAAACAAACCTATATAGTATGTACTCTTACACTAATTTGTGTAATTAACGAAAAAGTATGAAGCAATCGGTTTACGCGATAGCCATGTTACTCCAAGAACACTAATTCTAAGGAAGATATACCATGTTTTGACACTGAATTTTCAACGTTTTGAGGCCATTTTACACACACTTTTTGTCCACCCTCAATCTTCTTTCAAAAAAGATTAAACCGACACAACTATTGAAATATCAACTGTTATGTCGGTTTTTACACACACTTTTTGTCCTATAGCCCAAAGTTCAATGCATATGGCGATTTTTATCAACACTTTTTGTCCTATATCACGAATTTGAGGTTTATATTATGCTCAAAGACCACTTCAGCATAATATTTTTCACCATTGTTAGTCACTTCCTTATTTTCCTTGAGCAAATCAAGGGCTTTTTTCATGTTTGTTTTGACATATGGTAGCTCATGATTATCTATATAGTTTTGAAATGCCGTAGTAAGTTGTTCATGCGTTCCATATCTAAGCAAAAAATTAACCGGTACTATGAATCCTGCGTCATATACAGCTTCGTCCGAAAATACACAAAATCCCTTCTCTGCAACTTCCTGTATAACAAGCTCCAGTTCAGAGTCCATTCTTCTAATAAAAGGTAAAAAACGCTGCGATATAAGCTCTTTTATTTCCTTAATCGAATTATAGTACGATTCTTCCCCATAAAAATCCCACCATGAAAGAAAATCTTGATTCTGGTTTGAACGGGGAATTCCCTTAGACCAAAAGCACTCTTTTCCTTCCTTGTCGAAAATAGAACAGGTCAATATAGCTTGTACCCTTTCTCCGACCTGATTATTACGGTTTAGCTGAGATGATATGGAAAATATAAAATCAGAGCGCTTACGAATTTCCAGTTTGCTTTTGTAGAAACGAAAGCCGTCCGGCTTCATAAGCTCGGCGAGCTCTGCCATTGCACAGGCAATGATTTCCTTTGGTGATGTATCAATCTTAATATCCATAGCTTTATTCCTTAGGCATGCTGCTTATATGAATTTTACTAACTAGCAATTTACCGTTATTATCCTCGATACTTATCTGCCCTGCTACATTTATTCTTTCTCCACTAGTCTTTTCCTTCAAAATCATCTTGAATTCGTAGCTTCCGCTTACATCTGCCTCATCTCCAGACTTAGTAAGCTCTATGTCAGTAGGCTGATATGCTAGTCCATCCTCTGCGCACTTCTTATCGTACTTTAGGGGGTTTCTGCTGGCCATCATATCGTCAAGGCAATCCTTGCTTGCCATTTCCTCAAAAGCCTTGTAATACTTTTTCTGATCCTTGTCCTTAACAAAGTCAGTATAGCGGTTTTCGTAGTCTGTCTCAAAGAAAATCTGACAGAACTTAGTCATTAACTTCTTACCTTCTGCTGGATCTGTAGCTTTTTTGCTTCCACAACCCGCACATAGCACTAGAGAAACTAATAAGATTACGCAAAAGAGTTTTTTCATGGCTACCTCCAATCATAAAACTAAAGCTTAGCTACTATATCCTGCCCGCACTTCATACCTGTATCCCATGCGTGCTGCAGATTGAAACCTCCACATGCTCCATCAAAGTCCACAATTTCACCTGTAAAGTACAGTCCTTTAAGTTTCTTAGACTCCATGGTATCAGGGTCAAATTCGCTCAGCTTTACTCCGCCTCTAGTCACCTGTGCTTTGTCCCAGTCGCAGAGCCCTGCTATATCAAAGCTAGTGCATTTAAGCATGTTTGCAAGGCCTACAGTTTTCCCAGATATGGCCTTCATATAGCCTGCGAGCTGTGGCTTAAGTATTGAGCAAAGACTTCCCTGTGAACGCTTCAAAAAGCCCTCTACTTGCTTTTCATCAAACTCAGGCAGGAAGTCGAGTTTGATGCTGTAATCTGAAAATCTGTCCTTTAGGACATCTTCATAGTCTATGAATCTTGTCATATTGAATATGCAGATTCCCGACAGCCCGTAGTCAGTAAACTGAACTTCGCCTGCTTCCTGCGCGAGCAGATTACTGCGGCGGGTGAGGCTGACTAGTGCCTTTTGCCTCACCCCGGAGAGACCGAGCTTTTTCATGTTTTGCTCGGTCTTTATGCCGCAGAGCGTCGGAACCGGCTCGCGCACTGCGTGCGCGAGCTGCTTTGCCAGGGCAAAGCCATCGCCGCGGGTCCCGAGCTGCGGCGCTGCGGTTCCGCCGCAGGCTAAGACAAGACGCCTTGCTTTGATGCTAAAATTCTTGGGCTTTTGTTCCTTGGGAACTTGCTTTGATTTGCCCCCTTTGCCCTTTGATTTTACACTAGGTGCGTCCTGTCTTGCTGCGGCTATAAAAACGCCCTTGGCGTATTTGACAGATGTCAGTCTGCACGAAAGCAGCCAGTCCGCAGACTCAAGTTTACTTGTCAGCGCCTCTACAACATCTGGCGCATATTCTGAATAGGGATAAATTCTTCCCTCTTCATCGCTCTTTGTCAATACTCCCAGATATTCAAAAAAGGCTGAAGCAATGCTCCAGCCCTCGCTTTTAATATTCGATAGATTGCATTTTCCGTTTCCGGAAGCCGCAATCTTTCTGCCAGGTCTGTCCTTGGCATCGACTATGAGAAGCTTGCAATCAGGCTTTTCTCTTAGGATTACATTGGCCGCCATAAGACCAGATGCACCTGCGCCCACAATGCAAACATCATAAAGCTCTTTTTCTATATCGGGATTAAATTTAAAATCCAATCTCTTCTCCTATATTACAATCAGTGTTCCGAAGGGACTATGATTAGCTCAACCTCCTTATCAAGCTTAGCTCTAAGCTCTGAAAGAAAGTTGCTAGCATTATCGACAGCTTCTCCTGATGCACCTACTACCATCTTTGTAATCTCGTTATCCTTTGCAAGTGAACAAAGGGTAAAAATCGTATCATCTGATTTTAGTACAGTCAGGTCAGCTCCTACCTCCCTCGCCTTTTCGTATAGAAATTCTAAGGCTTTGTTTTCCTCGGAATCACCTAAAAAATTATAATCTGAGCCCGTTACATGTATTATATGTATCGTATCATCGCTACCCATCAGCGTCTTGCCATAGTCAATAAGGCGCTGGCATGTACGCTGCTTAGTTACGCAAACCATTATATTTTCCATATGTTCCTCTTCCACAAAACTATTATTTATACGAGTATAACATCCTATTTTGTTAGTTTGTCAAAGGCTTCTTGATATTTGGATATAGTTTTGTCTATGACATCCTGAGGAAGAAGATAATCGCTATCTGGATTTGCCTTTAGCCAGTCACGAACGAACTGTTTGTCGAATGAAGGCTGTGATTTTCCTGCCTCGTAGCCCTCTGCCGGCCAGAAACGTGAGCTATCTGGTGTGAGCATCTCATCACCGATTACAATGTTTCCGTCCTCATCTACACCGAATTCAAACTTGGTATCTGCGATGATTATTCCGCGCTCAAGAGCATAATCTGCGCACTTTCTGTAAAGTGCAATAGTGCAGTCCTTAATTTTCTCAGCGTACTCTCTTCCGTGTCCAGGGAATTCGCGTTCGATTACATCTATGCTCTGCTCGAAGGATATATTCTCGTCGTGATCTCCGATTTCTGCCTTGGTGCTAGGTGTGTAAATAGGCTCGCTTAGCTTCTGTGACTCCTTGAGTCCTTCCTCTAGCTTAATACCGCAAACCTCGCCTGTCTTCTGATAGCTGCTCCAGCCACTACCTGTGATATATCCCCTTACGATGCACTCTACAGGAAGCATATTAAGCTTCTTACACATCATAGATCTTCCCTCAAATTTTTCATTTTGGAAGAACTCTGGCATATCCTTGGTATCAACTGAAAGCATATGGTTTGGAACTATGTCCTTTGTCAGGTCGAACCAGAACTTTGACATCTTAGTCAAAACTTCTCCCTTGCCAACGATGAGGTTCTTTAGAATCACATCAAAAGCTGATATTCTATCGCTTGCGACCAAAATCAGACTGTCACCAATATCGTAAATCTCGCGTACCTTACCCTCTTTAACAGGCTTAAACTCCTTCATAAAAATCTTTCGCACTCCTTATTTTATCTTGTACTACTCTGCTAAAGCAGCATCTAAAGCTTTCTTAGTTGCTGCCTCAATTATCTCATAGGAATCCCCAGGCGATGCTTCAAATAGCTTCTCATCTCCAATGTAATATGTTGGCACACGATAGTAGTCTAAAGTCGCGATTCTATCCGGATTTTCTCCTTCCTCAACCGCATCTATCTCTACCTTCTTGTACTCCTCATTAGTGCTTAAAAGCGCATCGAAAGCCTTCATAGCTTTCATACAATATGGGCATCCTTTTAAATATATGAATGTCAACTTTTTCATAACATACCTCCTTTTTATTATCTAAATTTTACCACATTTAAGCTTTTTTCTCAATCCTAAAGTCAAATTTCACATAAGCACTTAACACCATCTTTGGCATCAAAGCGAGATTAATCAAAAAAATAGCAGGTATGCGCGAGCATACCTGCCTCCTACTTCAAACCAAAACCCTAGTTGTGTATCAATAGTTTCAGATTCTCTTTCAATCATATCCTGTAATCTAAACTGTTTGCACACCTTCATTATAGTTTCATCATCATCTATTTTTTTAAGTTGCTATAGCAAATATTTTCTCTTATCGTAGTAAGCATAATTTTGTATCCTCAAATTTTTACCACTCCATCGCTTTTATTTCCGCTAAATGCACTCATTTTCAAAATCAGAAGAGATATTATAAGCAATATAATCGTCTGAACTACCAGCCCCTTATATCTAAATGCTATTATAAAGATACTCCATATACTCATCAAATCGTGAATAGCATGAATGAGCACCATACACCATATACTTCCTGATTTTTTGTAAAAATATGCAAACCATATCGAAAAAAAGATTTCTGTTACTATTCTAGTGCTATATACTATCGAAAGATACTCCCTCGATGTATACCCAAATGCTTTTACCGATTCTGGCAATTCCATAAAATATTCATTATTAAAATGCCACACTGCCCAAATTATTCCAAGTAAGACTACTCCTCCTATTTCTCCAAATTTCTTTTGCAATCTTGGTTGCAGAAAAAATCTCCATCCATATTCTTCTCCAAATATCATATAAATACTAATAGGGTTAAGTACATGTATCGGTATATAAATTAGCCTTGTTTTGTATAATGTAAATATCTCTACTATTGCATCTGCAAATATTACTCTGGAGTTAATGTAATCTCCATTGTAAAACACTGTCTTAAACTGTTCTGTATACGAACATAGAAAATAGAAAACAAAAAATGTGCTTGTTATTGCAAAGGAAATTAAAATTATATAGGCAAGCAGCCATTTTATAGTTTTTTTGATATTTCCTCCTCTCAGACCCCATATTTCAGCATTTTTTTTATCCTCAAGTAACATTGAAATTAAAAAAATACTTCCTGAAATACCCATGCATAACCATGGGCTTACACTTGAAATTATCCCTAAACTTATTAAAATTATTGTGATACCACTGCAACCTATGTAATAATTAAAACAGTTTGGAATACATGTTTTATCTTTCAGCTTTATTGTAATCATTGCTGCCATAGCAGGTGTAAGAGTCTGAACAGGATTAATTTGAAAATTTTTTCCTATATGCTTAAAATACGCTGCCACCAGTGTTAATACAAATACCATTATAAATAATAGTAAAAGGAAAAGCCTCACATCATCAACTTTCGAAATATTTTTTTTTAAATTCCGATAAGACTGACTAGCTCTGTCTTTAGTTTTTGGATTCTGCATTTCTTCTATGTCCTACTTTTCTATTATGATATTTTATTTACCAATAATTTTATCTAAATATAGTTTAAAATCTATTTCTCACATCTTTTTATATTGTTAAAACTCAAAAACATCTCTATATAGATAATAATTCGGAGCAGAAAAATTATTTATTTTACTTTTAACGCAACTTTAATACGAGACTTATGAAAGCATATTTGTCATTAGCATCTCATTTGAACAGAGTTTCCATTCTTTAAATGGCACGATGGCGCTGGTCGATTTTTCGTCGGTGTCTGACAAGTTTCTATATCCTATTGTTTAGTAATTAAAGATTTCCTAACAAAAATAATCAATACATCCATATCTATTGGAATAATCTTATATATCTTAATTATATCTCAACATTGCAGAACTTCAATACCTAATATTACGGATTAAATTTGTCTATAAATTCAATAAACATTATCCCAATGTCGAAGATGTTTGCTGATGAATTTATTAGTGACACGAAAAATAGGGCATTCTAAATTATCGTGTAGGTGTGGGTGAACTCTAAATTATCGTGTAGGTGTGGGTGAACTCTAAATTATCGTGTAGGTGCAAAAAATCCCTCCATAGGATGTGATTGATTTGCAGTCTTTATTCATATATCACTATCGAAATATGAATAAAGACTGCTCATATGATGAAGCTACCAACCTTTATGATG
>ERZ772972.7-NODE-7-length-85909-cov-4.916125_pt1 | contig 85909 bp, 81 predicted proteins | sample MGYA00580673_ERZ772972 | MGnify/ENA primary metagenome ERZ772972 (study PRJEB29015, sample SAMEA2738051) | human oral metagenome | biome: human oral; feature: human-associated habitat; material: saliva | place: China | collected 2229 ... | reverse complement strand
GTGGCACTCTTCGGAGTGTCTTTTTTTGTGTCTAACATGTCTTGCTCCTTTGTCTTTTGCAAAGTCCAAAGCACTGCTCACCCTTTGCCATGTAGCGATAAAACTCTGTCATGGTGGCGTGTATGCTATTTCCTGTTACATTGATTTTGTCTAACACTTGGTTATTCCTGTCATAGATCACAAGGATAGCTCGGTCACCGATTTCTTCGTATTTCACTCTTAGAACCTCTCTCGATTCATCAAGAGATATAAAAGTGTTGATATATCCCTCCAGCCTTTCCCTTGCCTTGCGGTCTTTTTCTTTGAGATATTCGATATACATTTTGTCCATTACTTCCTTAGTATCCTTTCTGCATATGCTTTTCCGTCTTCAGTGTTGCCACTGTTATAGACGCTCAATGCGTCCTCGTAGTTTCCGTATTTGTCGTATAGGTCTGACAAGATGGCACATCCTAGAATCACGTTCTCTTGTGGGTCAAATAGACTTACGATTCCCAACTCTTCCATCCTTTTTTTATGGTGCTTTGGTTGTATCTGCATTAATCCGATTGATTCTCCACCGTCACCTACTGCGTTTGGATTGCCGTTAGATTCCTCTTTGATGATTGCCTTAACGATATTAGGGTCCACGCCACTCCTAACGGCTATGTCGTCAATCATTTCGTTTGAGATTCCTTTTACATCAATTTGTATATTGCTAACGACTTTGTATTCCGTCTGCTGATACACCTCCGGTGTGTCTATTGCCGTTGCTAGTCCGTTAAGTGCAAGCACTGCTGATATAAAAAGTGTCGGTGGTATTACTGATTTGAGTTTCATAGTGTTCTCCTCTCTGCTAGTACTTCAGCAACTTCGTCGATGTAGTACATTTTTGCGTTTCCTCGTGGGTCGTATTGCAAGTCTTTTAGCATATCTCTTGCCCTATCTCGACCCATCGATGTGAGCTCTGCCACTTTGCTAATGCTAATTAGGATTGCTCCCTCATTGCCTTGTAGCAAGTCTCTTTTGATTTGCGTTTTGGTCATAGGCGACTCCTTTCGTATCACTCGATTTCGATTTTGACTTCTAGTGGTGTAGAAGCTAGTTCATCCATCAATGAGCTGGCTTCTTCTAGCTTTTCTCTGATTTCTTTGACAAGCTCCTTGTGTTCGCTTGTGTCGACCTTTGCTGTTACAGTCTTTTTAATGTTTTTCATGCGTCCTCCTTTCTACTCGTGGTTGGCTCTAATCTGTTAATTTGATATAATCTCCCTAAATACTGATGAAAGGAGATATATTTATCATGAAATTGAATCCAGATTGTCTAAGAGATTTACTTTTATTGGTTGAGGATGAAACAGATTTGGACAATTCCGTTATTATCAGTCCTTCTGATTTCCCTCAAACACTAAGTTCTTATGAATCTGATGAAGTGATGTATCACATAAAACAAGCTCAATTATCAAATCTTATTGAAGCTACGTGGTTCGTTGATGGAAGTTGTTTAATCAAATACCTCACACCAAATGGGCATCAATTTGTAAGCAATATTGAGAATGATGACATATGGTCAAAAGTTAAGGATACATCGAAGAAGATTGGCATAAATTCTGTTTCTACGCTCGTACAGATAGCTTCCAATGTTGTTCTTGCTGTAATTCAATCTCATCTTTAGTCTCAACAGTCATAGAAATATTTAAAATCGCAGCTTGATTTGAAATTCTTTCTATAGTTATTTCAGAGACACACGGAACTTTTTCTCCGTTAAGGTAAAGAGTTCCTTTTTTAATTTCCGCTTTCCACATCTTTCCTCCTTTCTCGCTGGTGTGATTAGTCGTTTGTTTCCAGCAAATAATCTGCACTCACATCCCACATCCTTTTCATTTTTAGCAATATTGATGCGGGGATTTCGGTTGTTCCTCTTATCCAGTTAAGATAAGTTTTAGTGGTAACATCTAACTTTTGAGCGATAACTTCTTTTGTGTATCCGTGTCTTACTCGCTCGGCCTCAATGTTCTTGTAAATGATGCTGTCCATATTAGCTCCTTTCTTCAAAGTTTACTCATTTTGAGTAATTTCATATTTAGATTAACTCATTTTGAGTAATATGTCAACGGTTTTTGTAAAATTTTTATTCATTTTGAGTAAAATTTTTCTTGACTTTGAAAGCGTACCTATTTACAATGCACTAAAGGAGATGTGTATTAATATGAGTATTGGTCAAAGAATAAAGGAATTGAGAATAAGTGCTGGTCTTAATAAACAGCAAGTTGCGGATAAGTTGGAAATGCCTTATACGACGTACAACAATTACGAGACAGACGCTAGACAAGTAGGGTCTGACACTCTAAAGAAACTGTCAAAGTTATATAATGTAACTATCGACTATCTTTTAGAAAACGATTTCGTTCCAGATACAATCGCAGCACATCACGATGAAGAAGAATGGACAGCCGAAGAGCTCGACGAGATAGAGCGATTCAAGGCTTATGTAAAATCAAAAAGAAAATAGCGTCTAATATATTGACTGTGGAGGTGTGACTATGAATAGATATGAAGAATTGATTGCTGAGTATGAGAATGAATTAAACATCGAAGAACACAGTATGATTAATAAGGGACTCTACTGCGATAATGTTGTATGGATCAATAGAAAAATGTCCACGGCTGAAAAACTATCTATCGTTGCAGAGGAGATAGGCCACTATAAAACCTCTTCAGGAAATATCTTAGATCAAGACAGCATTGCGAATATAAAACAAGAGTTACAAGCGAGGCGGTGGGCGTATGAAAAGGTTCTGCCGCTCGACTTAGTTATGCAAGCAATCACGAACGGACTGACAGAGGTTTACGATCTAGCTGAGCATTTCGATGTTACTGAAATATTCATGCGTGAATGCTTAAAACACTATAGATTACTAGATATATGATTGGGGTGTCTATATGGACATAAGAACCGAATGCGTTTTGATTGAGTTCAAATGATGAATAAAATAACAAAGCCCTCAGTCGAAACCGAGGGCAATGCATAGGCTGTAAGGTACAACCGATTCGCACTCAAATTGTAGCATTACAGCCCCTTAATGTCAAATAGAGGGGTATTTTTGTACCCAAAATCAAGGAGGTGCGTATGCCAAAAAAATATAAGTTTGAAAAATACTTTAGAATTGATGGTGTGCGTTATGTTGTTAGAGCTGATACAGAGTTCCAGCTGATACAAAAGTACGCCAACAAGGTTCGTGACATCGAGGAGGGCAAAATCACCCTCGCTGGCACGACTTTAGTTAGTGCTTGGACAATGCAAGCAATCGAGACTTATAAGACAAGACAGAGCGATTTGACTCGTCAGAAGTATATAACTAGAGTCAAGTCGTGTGTGCTAGATCATATAGGCAGTATGCAGTTAAAATCAGTCAAGCCTCTTCACTGTCAAAATGTGTTGAATATGCAGATAGGAAAATCAAAGAGACAAATAGATGAGGTATATCAAGCATTGAACTTTATCTTTTCAAAGGCTGTAGAAAATCATCTGATTGCCGACAATCCAGCAAAGTATATAGTCAAGCCACAAGGCACAAAATTGCATCGTAGAGCGATTACAGAAAAAGAGGATAGATATATAAGGGAGATAGCAAAAACGGACAGAAGGTACTACTTTTTTCTTCTTATGCTTGACTGTGGGTGTCGTCCGTCGGAGTCTGCAGAGGTAAAGGGTATGGACATACAGATAAGGGACAATATCCCACTACTTCATATCCGTGGCACAAAGTCAAAGAATGCCGATAGAGTTGTTCCGATTCCTCCGAGCCTGTACGATCTAATCAAAGATACACCACCCTTTGAGTATGTAGCTTGCTATGGTTCTAAAGGAAAAATCACACTAGAGAATAGGAATAGATTATGGCAATCATTCAAAAGACAGTTAAATATTGCGATGGGATGCAAGATGTATCGCAATCAGCTCATACCACCTTACCCAGTCGCTCCCGATCTCGTGCCTTATTGCCTTAGACATACCTATTGCACAAACCTAGCACGAAAACGAATTGACATCCGTATGGCTCAAAAGCTGATGGGTCATTCTGACATAACCCTAACAGCAAATATATACACCAATCTTGATGATAATGATGTGCTTGATGTAGCAAAGATTCTACATCCTAACACATCGTCAAATAACGATTCTATGCTACCATAATTTTATGGTAGCTTTTTACTAGGGTGTGGCTTAGGGTGTTGCCACGAATAGGTCAATATAAGTCAATACAAGGCAATAGCAATGTATGAAAATAGCTAAAAAAAGCAAATAAAAAAGCCTTGAAATACCCTAAAAATGAGCTAAATCAAGGCTTTTATGATTTGGTGTCCCAGAGGCGATTCGAACACCCGACGCACGGTTTAGGAAACCGACGCTCTATCCACTGAGCTACTGAGACATATTGCTTACATATAATACCACGATAGAAGGCTTCTTTCAACTCTAACATTGCTGTTAAAAGGCCTATAAAGCACGCAGGATTATAAAGTACAAATTCACCGTAGCCATTGATTTCCAATAGCTACAGTGAATTTTATCAACACCCTATGTATTTATATTATATTATCTTGTCTTACCCCTTTTTTAGAGATTTTCTCCATAGCCTTAGACTACTTGATTTTAATTGTGTTCCAGATAACATCCTGATACGCTGTTGCAGCGAGCTTTAGCTCTCCTAGTCTTGTATTGTATGTTATCAGTCTGTTTGGATAGTATAGAGGAATTGTAATCGCTTCATCGTTCATATACTTGAAGATAGCGTCATACTTTGCTGGTCTCTCATCTTCCTTGTATGTAGCAAGTACATCGTTAATCATCTCTGTTAGCTTATCGTCGCTCCAGAAAATACCCTTTGACTGGTCACTATTGCGGAATACGCTCTTTAGGAATCCGTGTGGGTTCCATGAATCCTCGTATGAGCGGTAGATGATTAGGTCGTAGTTTCTATTCTTCCAAATTGCATCGTAGTATGCGCTGACTTCCTTCTCCTCGAGCTGAACATCAACACCAATCTTCTTGTACTCTGACTTTAGGTACTGGCAAATTGTCTTCCAGTTTGCATACTCTCCTGTCTGGAAAACTAGCTTAAGTGACAAAGCCTTGCCGTCCTTTTCTAGGATTCCATCCTTGTTTTCCTTATATCCTGCTTCCTTTAGAAGCTCCTTTGCCTTTTTGATATCATAAGCATATCCAGGGCTGTTCTTCTCGCTTACATAAGGAACCTTGTTTGAGAAAACGCCTTTTGCTGGAACTCCTTCGTTATTTATAAGCTCTTTAACCAGTGAATCTTTGTTTGTAGCATAGTTTAGAGCCTGTCTTACTTTGACATCCTGAAGAGCAGGGTTATCATAGTTGATTCCTAGGAAGAATGACTGTGTTGACTCCTCCTTAAGAGTTGCTAGTTCCTTATCCTCTTCAATTTTCTTCATATCCTCTGAAGGAATGTCAGCAAGGCTCAAATCAGCCTCTCTGCTCTGAAGTGCCATTGTTCTTGCCTGTCCGTCCTTTACCTCTTTGATGACTAACTTGTCAAAAGAAGGCTTCTCTCCCCAATAATTAGGATTTGGTACTAGCGTTACTTCTGAACCTGACTTATAGTCTTTGACCATCCACTGACCTGTTCCGATAGGCTCTTTGAACTTGCCATCAGAATCAATACTTGCCTTAGCTAGCATTCTGTAAGGTCTTGGGTATGTGAATTCAATTATGATAGGATATGCTGCCTTCTCAAAGGTAAACTGAACTGTATAATCGTCAATTTTCTTAACATCTAAAAGCTTTGCTGAGAAGTTTGAGCGAACTTTTTCATTCCAACGGTCTGTATTGAATAGAACGTTATCAGCGTTGAAATCCTCCCCATTGCTGAACTTAACGCCCTTTCTAAGATGGAATGTGTAAACTGTACCATCATCGCTAATCTCATATGATTCAGCTAGGGCTGGTTCAATTTTTCCATCCTTACCATATCTTACTAGTGGATCATAGACGAGCTCGTAGAACTTGATTACTGTTGCACTAGTATCAACAGTATCTGCTGCTTCTGGCTTTATATCACCAGACATCATAGCTGTAACAGTCTTACTGTCTGCACTGGTTTTCTTTGTCTCCTTGTTGTCCTTACAACCCATCAAACCAAATGCCATCGCGCAAATAATCGCCATCACTGTAGTAACTTTTAAAAGTCTTTTCTTTCTCATTTTCTCTTTGTCTCCTTTCAACGATTAAACTTATTACAAGCGATAAAATTGTTATCTTCAATTTCCCTTAGAATAGGCCTATTATGTTCGCAAATCGCCTCTCTCTGCGTGCAGCGATTTCTGTATACGCATCCTTCAAAAACCTCTTCAACGTAATCATATTCCTTCGCAGACTCACTGATAAAACTTCTCTTTCTAGGATCTGCACAAGGGATTGATTTAAACAAATCAATAGAATATGGATGCTTAACGATTTTCTCTAAATCTGTTTTGACGAAGTCGAGCTCAACTATATTGCCCCTATACATGATTGCAACCTTTTGACATAGGTCCTTCACATTCGACAGGTCGTGAGTAATCAAAAGATAGGTTATATCCGTTGTCTTCCTTATCTCCTGTAGCAATTCGAGAATCTGGTGACGAATAGCATAGTCTAGGCTTGCAACAGGCTCATCGCATATCAAAAGCTTTGGCTTTAATATCAAAGACCTTGCTATATTTGCTCTCTGACATTGTCCACCTGAAAGCTGAGATACATATTTATTCTGGAAGCTATTTGGAAGCTTAACTACCTCAAATATCCCATCTAAACGCTTTTGACACTCTTTGTGACTGAGCTTCTCGTGTGCAAGCAGTACTTCTCTTATGCTATCGCCGATTGTATAGTTCGGATTAAAAACCGACTTGCTGTACTGAAATATCATCTGTACATCTTTTCTCAGTGGTCTTAGCTCTCTCTCCTTCATCTTTGCTATGTTACTACCATTAAAGATAATCTCTCCCTTTGTTGGCTTCTCTATGCCCATGATTAGCTTTGCCAGTGTAGTTTTTCCACATCCACTTTCACCAATTAGGGCTAATGAGTTATTTTTAGTTATTTCTAAAGAAATGTCACAAACTGCTGGAAGTTTATCTTTTTTGCTATAAAACTTTGTTAAATTTCTTATTTCCAATAGTGGTTTCATCTTTTGATACCTAAATATTTCCTGCTATGAGATGTTTTGTGTATTCATTCTTTGGATTATCAAAGACCTCAAATACATCTCCTTCTTCAACAAGTTCTCCATCCTTCATTACATAGACGTAATCTGCAATTTCAGCTACCGTTGCAAGATCATGTGTTATAAAGAGAACGCCTATGTTTTTCTCACTGCTCAGCCTATGTAGCTGTATCAAAATCTGCTTTTGTATGGTTACATCAAGTGCTGTTGTCGGCTCGTCTGCTATTAGGTATTCGACATTCTGAATCAGCACACTAGCTATCATAACCCTTTGACACATGCCACCACTAAGTTCATGTGGGTATTTATTCAATATCTCTTTCGGAGCCTGAAAGTTCATGCTTCTAAGCCCTTCACAAATTATCTCTATACCTTCCGCCTTGCTGATTTTTCGGTGCTTTCTCAAGCCCTCCATCATCTGCTTCTCTATTGTAAACAGTGGATCTAAGGCTTCTACTGGCTCCTGGAATATCATTCCAAAGAGTCTTCCATTACAGTTCTGCCTCTGCTTTTCAGACATTTGATGTATAGCCTCTCCATTGCAGAATATTTCTCCACTAATTTTCGCACTTCCCTTAAGCAGGTTCATTACTGCAAGACTAGTTACCGTCTTTCCGCATCCAGACTCACCAACCAGTGCAACTATTTTGCCTTTTGGCAAGGTCAAGTTTAGTCCCTTAACGGCTTGAGTTTCTCTCTTCGTGTAGTCGCTGAAGCTGATTCTTAGGTTTTTGAGCTCAAGGCTATTTTTCTGATAATCCATCTTGAACTCCTTCCCCTAACATATTTACTCCAAAGACTATGAGCATTATGGTTAGACCTGGATACATCATCAGCTGTGGGAAAGTCTGAATGAACGGCTTGCTCTCGCTCAGCATGATTCCCCATTCTGGATTAGGCGCCTGCACTCCGAGTCCTATAAACGAGTATCCCGCAATCGACAGTATTATACTTCCGATTTCTACTGTAGCTAGCGCAATGATAGAAGGCATAATATTTCTAAGTACATGCTTGAATATAATTCTTACATTGCTAAGTCCTCCAGCTTTGAGAGCCTGAAAATAACTTTCTCCTTTTATTTTGAGCGTCAATGCCCTGCTAACTCTTGCGTAATTTGCCCAATATGACATCGACATAGCAAGAATTAGGTTTCTCCCACTGGTTCCAAAACTTCCCGCAATCGCAAGTACAATGATAAAAGAAGGCATAGCAAGGAATATATCTATAACTCGCATTATCGCCGTATCACATTTCCCACCGACATAACCTGCAATCATTCCAACAGGAAGACCGACTATCAAAGTTATTGCTAGCACTGTAAAGCTGTAAAACAGGGAATACCTACTTCCACATACTATCCTTGAAAACACACATCTTCCCAGCTGATCGGTTCCAAATGGATATTTAAGGCTAGGGTTTTGTAATTTTACTGTGACATCTACTAGAGTCGGATTGTTTGGCGCAATCAGTGGCGCAAATATAGCAACTAAAATGAACAGGATTGCGATAGCTAGACCTATCTGGGTCTTTCTTTGACGCATGATGCGATTTAGCGACAGATTTCCGTTTTGCTCTAGTAGAGTTTCAGCTTTCTTTTTTCTGCGAAACATATGGACCCCCTACTGCAATTTTATTCTCTTATCCAAAGCGGAATATGAGATATCTATCGCTAGATTTATGAATATAACTATAAGTGAAGCAACTATTATGTAGCACTGGATTACAGGTAGGTCCTTCAGAGATACAGCATTTAAAGCTAGGTATCCAACGCCCTTTATCGAGAATATTGTCTCCACAACTGCAGATCCTGTTACTAAATGCAGGATTATTGAAGTTGATCTTGTTATGACCGGAATCAATGCGTTCTTTAGACCATGTACAAATAGTATTCTTGTAGTACCAAGGCCCTTAGCACGGCACGCCCTTATGAAATCCTTATTCATTACATCAATAAGATTTGCTCTAATAAGTCTGATCAAGACACCAAAAAATCCAAAATCCAAAACAAATGCTGCAATTATCGTAACTCCTTCTGTATCTGATCCTATTACCGATATTATTCCAAGCTTTACTCCAAAGACATAAAGACATAACAATCCCAGCCAAAAGTTCGGCATGGATGCGCTTATATACGAGAAGAGCTTGACTATTTTATCAATAAGCCGGTTCTCATAGACGACGGAAAATACACCCAGCGGAACCGAAACCAAAATTAATAGTATGAAACCCATTAATCCAAGCTTTAATGTAGGTTTAAAATGTGTCATCAATTCTTCAATTGCTGGTCTTCCTGTATCTATTGATTTTCCAAAATCCCCTTTTACGACCTTTTTGAGCCATCTACCATACTGTATGTGTAGAGGCTGGTCTAGTCCTTCTTCGTGTCTAATTTCCTCTATTTGTTCCATTGTCGGGAAATTATATACTTTTTCTGCTAGTATTCTTGCGGTATCCCCAGCCGAGAACGAAGTCAAAACAAAAGTGATGACTGTGATTCCCAAAATTACTGGAATCACAAGAACTAGTCTCTTGCAAACATACTTAATCAACACATACTTCCTTAATTTCTCTATAGATACATCTAAACTACTTCTTAGCGACTATCATAAACTGAGGTGTTGGGCCATTTACCTCTTTGTTCATCTCATCCCAAACAAGCTCAGTTATATCAACATCTGCCATAACTTCCTTGAAGCCTAGGTCGATTAAATTTACTAGATCCCAGCCAGGTCTTCTCTTATCACTCATAAAAAGCTCCTCGCCTAATCTCTTCTCATCATCTGGGTTTGTATGCTGATGAATCCTTCTGCCGTATTTCTCCTTAACCCTCTTTTCATTTTCTCTATAGATTTTCTCTAGGTCCTTGTCGTAGTTCCATAGATACCAGCATGCATCAAAGATTATCAGTGATCCGCCCGGCTTAAGAACCCTCTTCCACTCCTTGTAAGCATCCCTAGGATTCTCAAGCGTCCATGTAACATTTCTATTAACGATTACATCAAAAGTGTTATCTTCAAAATCAAGCTTATGGGTGTCCATTGTCAAAAGTGTAGCCTCAACACCGCAATTTTCAGCATTATGCTTAGCCCACTTTATCATGTTCTCTGTTACATCGATTCCTGTAACATCATGTCCTTCTTGAGCTAGTAGAACAGGAAAGAATCCCGGTCCAGTTCCGATATCCAAAACCTTAAGTCTATCTGCCTTAGGGGAATTATCTAAGATTAGTTTTTTCCACTGTGGAGCAAACTTTCCCTTTAGCTCTTCCTTTATAGCCTCATCGTAAATCTGCGCTTCGCCTTCCCAAAAATCTTTGATCTTTATCATTTCCATATCCTTTCCAACACAACAAAAAAGAAGCTACATAAATCAATGCAACTTCTATAAAGTACGAAAAAAAACAATGCAACAAAATAATCTGCCTACAATGAATCGCTCTCCCAGAAGCTACATTGAAATTCTCAGCAGGTTTCCTGACTTGCAGATCATCATTCCTCTTCTCCTTCTCATGCTAATGCACAATGGATCCCGAAAAGGAACTCCTTGCTTACAGTGACCGGATCGCTCAGGATTCTCACCTGATTCCCTTTTAACTTTAGATATGCGGATAAATATTCTCGCACATTAAAGCACTGAAAACTTTTCTCAAATATATCATTAAGCACATTTCCTTGTCAATAACGCTAGAAAATGTGTTATTATTCTGTGATAATTGACTCTATTAGCCATAAATCGAATTTTCCTTAGCTTATCAAAGACGTACAACTCGCATTATCAACATCAAAGCCCCATTAGGATTATTTTTAATGAAAACTTTTCATTAAAATCATTACTATATATACTTAAAACGCTTGCATGTATACAAATTATATAGTAAAATTCTAGTACGATTGTTAAATAATAATCAATTTATTCGGTTAATTGAAGCTATTACATTTTAGGATAAGATTAACACAGCATAACTTATTTATGGAGGTAATTTCTATGAGCGCAGTAAGCGATGTTCGTAAGCAATATCAGGACAAACTTATCACTGCCGATCAAGCAGCGGCAAAAATAGAAAACAATTTTAGAGTACATTTCGGTACCGGACTTGGCTCAGTCGTTGATATCGACGAAGCTCTATCTAAGAGAGCAAACGAGCTAAAGGGCGTTACAATAATAACAAACGTAGCTATCAGAAGGGAATCATTCAAGACTTACCAGGCAACAAGCTCAAACGAGAACGTAAGATTCCACTCTTCACACTTCACAGGTGCAGATAGAGCAATGAGCAAAACAGGACGTCAGTGGTACATCCCAATGCTATTCCGTGAGCTTCCAAGCTACTGGGATCAGAACGATAACCAGTTCGACATGGCATGTTTTCAGGTTACACCAATGGATGAGCACGGAAACTTCAATATCGGACCTCAGGTTGCTGAAATGTTAGGAATCATCAAGGCTTCTAAACAGATTATTGTAGAAGTTAATGAAAATATGCCTTTTGCAAATGGAGAGACGGCTATTCTTAATATTTCAGATGTTGACTTCATTGTAGAAGGTTCAAACTCAATTCCAGCTGAGATTCCAGCAAAGGCACCAAACGAAGTTGAAACTCAGATTGCTCACCATGTAGTTAATTTGATGACCGATCACTGTACACTTCAGCTAGGAATCGGTGCTCTTCCATGCTGTATCGGAAGCATGCTTGCAGAGTCAGATTTTAAGGACATAAGCTGTCATACAGAAATGCTCGTTGACTCATATGTTGATCTCTTCAATGCTGGCAAGCTATCAGCAGGAAAGGGTCCTGACGACAAGAAGGCGGTTTACGCATTTGCGGGCGGAACAAAGAAACTTTATGACTTTATCCACAACAATCCACTTTGCTATATCGCTCCAGTTGACTACGTTAACGATATTCATGTAATCAGAAGTATAGATAATTTCTATTCAGTTAACAGCTGTATCCAGCTAGACCTCTATGGACAGGTTTGCTCAGAAAGTGCCGGCTACCAGCATGTCAGCGGTACAGGTGGACAGCTTGACTTCGTTATGGGCGCTTACCTATCAAGGGGAGGAAAGAGCTTTATCTGCACACCTTCAACAAGACAGCTAAAGTCAGGCGAGCTAGAAACACTGATTAAACCAGGTCTAACACCAGGTTCAATCGTAACGACTCCTAGAATGTCAACTCACTACATCGTAACTGAGTACGGTGCTGCAAACCTCAAGGGAAAGAGCACATGGGAACGCGCTGAGAAGCTAATCAACATCGCTCACCCTCAGTTCAGAGATGAGCTCATCAAAGAAGCTGAGAAGATGGGAATTTGGACTAAGACAAGCAAGATTTCTCTATAGTTCACTCAGCTACAAATCACCTTTAACAAAAATAAAAAGTGTAGTATAATACACCTAGCATACCGATGTGGCATAGCTGCATCGGTATTTTTGAGGGGGAATGTATGAACAAATTTTTAGATAGCAAAACAGGAAATATCATCATGGTGCTAGTGGGAATAGCTTGCGACGCATTCAGCTTTGCAGCATTCGTGCTCCCACACAAGTTTATCGCAGGAGGCGTAACTGGTATCGGCCGAGTTTTCTCGCACTACTTTGGATTTGAGGTTTCAATAGTTGTCGCCATCATAAGCATATCGCTTTTGATTCTTGGCTTCCTTTTGCTCGGAAAGCTCTTTGCACTCAGCATAGTTGCAGGTTCAGTTCTATTTCCACTGTTCCTAAATGTGTTTAACAGATTTGATGCTCTTAAGCAGTTAACAGATCAACCAATGCTTGCAGCCATCATCGGAGGCGTACTCATGGGCTTTGGACTAGGGCTCATAATCCGCGCAGGTGCATCGTCCGGCGGAAGCGATGTAATTCCAATCATCCTAAACCGTAAGCTCGGAATCCCAGTAGCTCCACTTATCTACATTGCGGACTTCACAATAATGATTCTGCAGCTACCTTTTGCAAATACAAACGATGTGCTATTTGGTATTATTGTAGCAATGCTTTGCACCATCACGCTCAACAAGGTTGTTCTCTTTGGTTCAAGCAATGTTCAGTTCACGATAATAAGCCATAAGTACAAGGAGATTAATGCAGCTCTTCAGAACGACCTCGACGTAGGTTCTACTCTTACACATGGTATCACAGGTCACTGCAACAATCCGCTAGATGTTATAATCTGTGTTGTAAGTCACGAGAGCGTACACCGTGTAAGGACAACCGTCCTCGATATAGACGAGGAAGCATTCATGACCATGGTCGATGTAAGCGGCGTAAACGGACGCGGCTTTACAATGGCAAGAAAATATTAGTTTATATATCGGTATAATCATTTGATTATGCCGATTTTTTGTTGCTTAGATGCAACAAAATCCAAGGCTTATAGAGGTTTACAAGAGCTGTTAAAGAATTGACATTTAGCTTATTTTTTAGTATCATTATTGTTAACTGAATAATATGTGTTCTTTTAATTAAAAGCGAAGATGGAAACAGGTTAAAGCCCTGTGCGGTACCGCCACCGTAAGCGCGTAGTTTCTCTATATATCACTGAGAGATTGGGAAGATTGAGAAATGTAAATGCGTAAGCCGGGAGACATGCACAAAAATTATCTTGTATTTGAGCGGATTTCTCAAAAGATAATATGATATTGTAATTCTGGAGCACACATTTTTGTGTGCTTTTTCCATTCCTGCTTTTACTTAAGAGAGAAAACGGGAGGAAACATGAAAACCTTATTGACTAAATCTAAGCTTTACGCTCTGATTTTGGCATTTTTCTTGGTAGTATCTACCATGCCAATGACAGCTCAGAACGTATTTGCAGACACAACACTTGGCGTAGATAGCGACGGCTATTTGCTCATCACAAGCGAGGACGAGCTCGTCGAGCATTTGATGAGTGCAAACAAGGCATACAAGCCTGAGCTATCCAAAAATTTTAGGTTAACCAAGGACCTAGATCTATCAAAGTACACCAAGCTAAGAAACATTGGAAGAAGTGGAAACTACGAAAGCAATCCACTCTTTAAGGGAAACTTTGATGGAAATGGTCATACAATCAGAAATGCCAATCTTAACGAAGGCGGTATATTCAGCAATATCGACACTAATGCGAGCGTAAGAAATCTAACCATTGAAAACGCAAGCGTAAGTGCAAAGAGCACTGAATATCCAGGCATACTCGCTAGCAAAAACCTAGGCAGCATAGAAAACTGCAGAGTTGTAAACTCAAACATTAACTCAAGTCAGAGCGGTACAGGTGGTTTTGTTGGTCAAAACGCAGGCACCATATCAAAGAGTGCTGTAATCAATACTAATGTAAGTGCTGAAAAATCCATGCAGGTAGGCGGTTTTGCTGGATTTAATGGCTACGCAGGTAAAGTTGGAACTATAGACCAGTGCTTTGCCGATGCAAATGTTGTAGGAGCTTCTAACGTAGGTGGCTTTGTTGGAAAAGCAGAAAAAGGAACCATCTCCAATTCCTATGCACTTGGAAGCATCAAAGCTAACTCAAACGAGAAAATAGGTGGCTTTGCCGGCATCCTTGCAAGCCCATCGCAGCTTAAGAACGTATATGTAAGCGCTGATGTAAATGCAAACTCAGGTGGTGCAGTCGCTGGTTGGAAGGGCTCAAGCTTTGCTAGTCCTGGCGAAGTAGTCAATGGCTACTATAACAGTGAAAAAGCAAAGCCAGCTACAGAAATGCAGGAATACAGTGGTATTACAGCAAAGACAGCAGCTGAAATGTCAGCACCTAGATTCCTTGGAGAGATAGCAGGTAGCACAAGCGGAGTTTGGGCACAGGATGCAAGCCATAACAATGGAATGCCTTATCTTGCAGCAGTGCCTACACCAGAGACGGCACCTGTAGTTCCACCTAAGGATCCGGTTAAGTTTGTAATTTGTAACTATAACAAGGATACAAATACCTTCAAGAAGCTCAAAGAATTCACGGTTCAGCCAGAGAAAGAAGACAATGTGGTTTTGGATCTAATGAAGAGGGCTAGAGATGAAAATAAGTTCAGCTTCACAAGCGAAGAAAGCAGCTGGGGCGAATTTGTAACAAGCATAGACGATATCCAGGCTCCGAAGCCTGATGGATGGATGTTTAATGTAAACGATGTGCAGTCGCCAGTTGGTGTAAGCACAGCAAGCTTTGATGGCGGAGAAACCATACTTTGGTTCTACGGCTGTGACCAGAATCATTACAAGGCTCCTCCACTAGCAGAGATTGAAAATCCAGCAGAAGAGTTTGTGGAGATAAACTCCAAGGAAGATCTTATGAAGCTTTCAGGAACAACTGATGACCAGCTTCTAAGCAAGAACTACAAACTAAACAAGGACATAGACCTAGAAGGCGTGAAGTTTGAGCCAATAGGAAGTCTAGAGCATCCTTTCACTGGTAAGTTCTACGGTGAAAAACATACAATCAAGAACCTCACCATAGAAAAGGATAAGAACACAAAGGGCGTCGGCTTCTTTGCAGCAATCAAGGGCTCTACAGTAAAGGATATAAACATTGAAAACGCAAAGATTAAGGGCGGTGCAGTAATAGGAGTTTTGGCCGGCGAAGCTCAGGTAGATGCAGCTGCAGGCAAGAACAATCTAATCGCTCACTGCAAGGTTTCAGGTACAGTTGAAGCAAAGGGCGAAAGAGTTATAAAGGTTGCAGATGCTGGCGGACTTGTTGGTGCAGCTCAGGAAAAGACAGATCCTAACACCTACGATTATGCGACAACAACCATCTTTGATGCACATGCAGACGTTAAGGTAACAGCAGACACGGGTGCAAACGACAAGGCAATCTCAGGCCACGTAGGCGGACTCGTAGGACATAATAAGGGTAAGATCATTGATTCTACATCAAAAGGAGACATCCTCGGCGGAAACACCACAGGTGGTCTCGTGGGATATAATGATGGTTCTGTAAGAGGATCAAGTGCTACAGGAAATGTAAAGGGTGCATTTAATGTCGGTGGTTTCCTCGGTGGCTCAGGTCCTTATAGCGCAACAAAGGACAGCTACTCAACAGGTGATGTAAAGCCAGTCGAAGGCTCCAAGGCTGAATTTATCGGAGGCTTTGCAGGAACAGTTTCTGGCAAGGTTGAAAACTGTGTAAGCACAGGAACAGTAACACCAGGCTGGTCTTGGAACGGAGGTTTTGCAGGAAAGATAGACGGCCCTATAACAGGTCCAAATGCTGCAGTCAAAGATTGCTACGGAAACTGCAATGATTTCAACAATGAAACTCTAAAGGCATTCGGAAGCTACTTGCCAAATCCATCAGATACTGCACTTACAGAAGCAGCTGAGAAGATGCAGGTAGACAAGAAGACAGCTGAAGACCTTGCAAACGACAAGTTTGGAGCAAACATCAACCACGAAGAAACACAGAGCAAGCTAGACATCGAAAGAGTTGAATCCAAGATAGTAGTTCCAGATCCTATTTTATTAGATAGTGAAGATGTTCTAAACAGCTCAAGAGCTGCAGTTGATAGCCTAACAAAAGAGCAGCAGAAGAAGCTCAATAAGGAGAAGCTAGAGGCACTAGAAAAAGCCGAAAAGACTCTAAACAAGATTAAGACAGAGCCTACACTAGACTTCCTTGATTCTACATCACTAAACAGCGGATTCAATGTAGAGTTTGACGGTGGCTTTGGCAAGGTTAAATTCGAAGAAGCCAAGGCAGAAGGCCTAAAGCTCAGAGTTGATTCAGATTACAAGTACTTTGCAGACGCGAGCGGAAACCTCCATCCAAAGGCAAAGGTAAGCATCACCGTTGATGGTGTAGAAAAGACTCTTGTTTACGGTACAGACTATACTTCCGAAGAAGGTAGCACAATTATAAGCTTTGCACCTACTTTCCTAAAATCTCTAAAACCAGGAAGCTATGTAGGAAAAATCCAGACAAATGCTGGATTTGCAGAGTTCTCTCTATCCGTTCAAAGCAAGCGAGTTGTAATTGCTCAAACTACTGGAACTGGAGCTACAAGCAGAGCTAAACTTAGCAGAGTAAACACAGGTGATAGCACAAATACAATGGCATTTGCAATCTTCCCAGCCGCTACATTGGCTGCAATAGGCCTTGCATTAGGAAGAAGAAAATTCCACAAATAAGTTAACCCCAAGCTAAATATCCATTTAGAGAAAACTGCCCATGCTTTTAACAGCGTGGGCAGTTTTATATTTTTCTATTTAGTTTGTAACATATTAGCTGATATCATTTCTTGCAAGTATTGCTGCTGGGGTCTTACGAAGTGTTGTAAACACTGGGAATAGTCCAGCTAGCATATTGAATCCTAAAACAATTAAGAAGCTTATTCCAAATACAATCGGATTCATCCTATACATATTATTGAATAACTCAATGCTTGTCATAGCGTTTATAAAGTAGGCCATGAGACCCATTCCAGGAATTGCAGTTACTAGTGTAATTGCCAGAACCTCACCTGTAAACATTCTGTAGATATCTCCCTTTTTGAGGCCGATGGCTCTGAGAACACCTACCTCCTTTATTCTCGATAGGAAGGATGCTCTGAGCATCAAATAGATCTCAATAAGTGATACGAAAACTATTACGCCTGAAACAGCGATGGTCTTCCATATACCCTTGCTTATGCTGTTTACATAGTTCCTCTTGTTTTCCTTGTAAACATCGATAACCCTAACATCGGATCCCTGAAGACTGTCAATAAAAGCAGCCTTATCCTTAGGAGCTATGGTCAAAGTCTTATATTTTGATACAGCGTTTATAAAATTGGTATTATCTGAGACATATAGTCCACCAGCCTTGCGATCATCGTGGTAATATCCGCAAACGATTAGATAATTTCCATTTATCTTTACATTGATAGGCTTGCCTATGGCTACCTCTTCCTTTAGTGATTCTGGAACTAGTACCTCAAAATCCTTTGATGGAGCTTCACCCTTTACAACCTGGATATTACCGGCATTTGCATACTCGCTATAAGGCAAGATAGCATCAGTTTCAGTTGCGTATTGTGGGTTAACCACAGCCTCAACTGCATTTTGTCCAGGGTCATGCAAGATTAGAGGAATCATTTTTGACCTTTCAACATAGATGCTAGGTGACTGTTTATTAGTTATTCCGACAATCTTAATGTCTGGCATGTTTGGCTGCTTCAGAGTTCTTTCTAGGACGTCTTTACCAGTCTTTATGCCAAGCTCTCTAGCGTTAGCATTCTTTATCATGTTCTTAACGACCATCTCGTCAACAACTACCTCATTTGGATTTTCAGGCAGTCTTCCGGCCGTAATATCTGATTTCTTAAGCTTTGCTACATCTGATAGCGATCCGCTAACCAAAAGTCCTTGCGCCTGATAGTATTCCTCAAATGTCATCGCAAAGTTTACTATAGAGTTTCCTGGCAATGCGTAGTCGACATTTTCCATTGTCGCGTACTTGTGATAGGTTTCTGCTGAAAGTTTACCAGTCTTTACGCTTACATAGTCCTTATCCATTGTTGTAAATCTATCGTCAGTGTAGTGAGTTATTCCCGCTACATTGCTGACAGCATATATTACAAACATTGAGGCAAGCACAAATCCGAGCAAGAGTATTTTCTTGATTTTTGAATATCTACGGATTTTCCTGAAGCCCGATCCAAAAGATGAGAATGGTCCATAGATACTGCAGTATTTCATCTTGGCAGGCTTACCGCTCTTTGATAGGCCTTCCTTTTCCTCTGCATGCTCAAAGTAATCGCTGTAATCAAAGTTATACTTCTCGTATATCTCCTTGGTCATTGCCTGATAGTGATCGTCTATGATTTCGACACCATCTGCACCCATGGAGAGATTGTCATCAGTCTTTATGTATATGTTGTTGTTCTTGACTACGATTTCTATCTTCGGCAGCTTCTGGTTACTATCGCTGTAGAAGCTTACATCAAAAGGTCCTTCTGAAAAATCCTTCTGTATAGGCATATCCTTAAGGAAAATCTTGCTATCCATACGATAATCAAGCTTTCCATCATGTGAGTTTTCTCTGTCATCAACTATCTTGCCATCGACTATTTCGATTACTCTATCAGCATAAAATTCTGCAATATCCCTCTCATGTGTTACGAGAATTACAAGCTTCTGCTTTGATATAGCCTTGATGATGTTCATTACATCTATGGTGTTGCTGCTATCGAGATTTCCCGTAGGCTCATCAGCTATGATAATCTGTGGGTTTTTAACAAGGGCACGAGCGATGCCAACTCTTTGACGCTCACCACCAGAAAGCATGTTTGCCGGACGGTTACGATACTTTGCTATGCCAACCTTGTCTAGTATGTACATAACTCTGCGTTCTATCGCATCCTTATCCTTAAAGCCAATCATCTTTAGAACTAGCGCCACGTTTTCGAACACAGTCGCATCCTCGATTAAATTATAGTTCTGGAAGATATAGCCTATTCTAAGATTTCTAATTTCATCTAGTTTATTGCTAAGTCTACGAGTGATTCTCTGGTCATCTATGAAAATCTGACCCTTGTCCACGCGATCAAGTCCACCTATGGCATTTAGAAGTGTAGTCTTACCACATCCCGAGTTTCCTAGGAAGGTCACAAGGCCGGAATCTGCTAGCTCGATGCTTGTATTGTCTATTGCACGAATCTCATTTGATTTATGCTTGTTAAATGATTTTTTGACATTTAATAATCTAATCATCGTCTACACCTCCTCCTTGTATGCATTCATAGCTGTTTTGCTGAACATCTGGCTTGAGTATCTGAGTGCCAGGAACAAAGTCATGACCAAAATGATTACATAAAGAATCAAAATGTCTCTCGGTTCAATATAGAGGAAGTTCCTATTTAGGAACTCAAATGAATTTATCGTTCCATCCTTAACCTTGATTATCAGTCCAGCAACGGCAGCAAAGGCTATATGAAATACCAAAAGCATCTCTGTGAGTATCATGCCCGAGCATGCGAAACTGCTTCCTCCAAGCATTCTAACGGTCGAGAAGTAAACATTTCTCGATTTGAATATTAGCTTGATTATGAAATAGCTTATGAAGAATAGCACTGCTAGGAAGATTGCTAGGAGTACCTTTCTGATTCCGCTTAGAACTATGGTGATAGGATTTCCAGCTTCGCTAGATGTGTCGTTCAAGTACAAAACCTTATACCCCTGCTTTTCCAAAGTGGAAATAGTTTCCTTAGCATACTTGTTTTCTTTTATATTTACTGTGACTTGGAAGTTGCTATCATCCTCATATAGCCTTCTTATATCTTCCCCATTCATATATATTGCTTCGCTGTTTATATCGTCGATAGACTTTCCAAGAAGCGAATTAACATTGTTCTTATTATATACAGAAGCTATGGAAAGGGTTAAACTTCTTTGCCCATTTCTATTTAGTGTAAGATCAAGAGTCTTACCAGATGTATTTCCGTATGGGAACTCCTGTGCAAGTGATTCTGGAATATACGCCTTACCCTCTTCAACCAAAGGTGATGCAACTATAGGATGTGTTGCAGTTGGGTACACCTGCATCGTGCTCTTATTTATTCTAAGTTCAAGGTCTGTCTTTCCAGCTGTTATCAAAGACTGCATATGCGCTAAAGTTGAGTCTGAGCAGCATACAATTCCCTCGTAGAACTGTCCGTTGAACTGCCTTGCATGCTCCTCTTCCTCTGTCAAGTATCCATAGCCAACGATGGTTAAAGAATCGTAGATACCATCTGCGTAATTAACAGGTTCTCCCTTCTTGTTCATTAGTTTTCCATAAGGGAACTCGCACCTATAGAACATTGGGATTTCCGGATTATTTCCTAGCGAAGATAGAATATAGTCGTCTTCTTTACCAACCATCAAAATAACTTCGTTTGGCTTTTCTGGAAGCCTACCTGAAACTATGCGCTTTTCATATCCTTTGATTGCCTTTGCCTTTAGCTGAAGATATGTCTGATTGTCAGCATTTCCATCATCACTAATCGCATCAAAAGGAACATTGCTAAAGCCTACAAGAAAATCTGTTAAAAGTCCGTACTTTTCAATTTCTTTTACATTGCTGACCTTTGATATAGCTGCGTAATCCTCTTCAGTGAATGCACTCTTATCCTGCTTTGTTACAACTAAACGTTTGGAGCTTGCATCTGGGAAAACAGAATTGAAGACCGCATCATTTACTGAAAGTCTCATATTCTGCATAGTTCCATACGATGCGGCAGTTCCCGTACACATGAAGATAAATACAAAGAGTAAAAGGACTAGCTTTGCTGGTAAGCTGAAGGTATTTCTCACTCCAAGTCTAAGCGTATTTCCAAATCTAAGTCCATCGTGCTTTGCGAGCTCAACCCTGTCGTTTCCATTGCTCGTATCTTTCTGTTTTTTGCTTGGAGAAACATTGATTTCGCTGAGCCCAGCCATCTTTTCCTGAGCCTCAAGCAGCATAGGACTAGCAAAGCGCTTGTCCTCGCTAAGCTTTCCATCTCTCATCGTAATCTTTCTAGTAGCATACATCTCAACCTGCTCATAGTTGTGAGTTACGATGATGACAAGCTTATCCTTTGATAGGCTAGCCAAAAGCTCAATTATACCCTCAGCAGACTTCTTGTCGAGATTTCCTGTCGGCTCGTCTGCAACGATTATTGGAGTTTCCTTAGCAAGAGCACGAGCTATAGCTACACGCTGCTTCTGTCCTCCACTGAGCTTTGAAGCCTTAGTATTTCTATAATCCTTCAGACCTACACGCTCTATAAGCTCATCGACTCTGCCTTTTACCTCGCTCTTTTTATAGCCGCTCAAAAGCAAAACGAGCTCTATATTCTGATAAACTGTGTAGTTATTTATTAGGTTAAAGGTTTGAAATATGTTTCCGATATACTTCTTGCGGTAGGCCTCCATTTCTTCTTTGCCGTATCCGCTTGTTGGCTGGTCAAAAATGTACATCTCGCCTTCTTCGTAAGAATCCAGTCCTGAAATTACATTTAGCAGCGTTGATTTTCCGCTTCCGCTTTCTCCAGTGATAGCCACAAACTCTCCTACATCAAAGTTTAGGCTTATCTTACTGAATCCCGAAGTAACAACGCCACCAGCCGAATAAAATTTTGATACCTTATCCAGTTTTAGCATATTTTTCTCCTCAAAAATTCTCATAAAATTACTTCTATGGCTCAGATTTTACCAACAAAAATATCCAGTGTCTATACGATAGCAAAAGCCTTAAATTATTATCGAACAAATTTAAGAAGATCGTGTTTTTTTGTTAAGAATTGTAATAAATTTCACATAGCGACTGAGTGAATTTCCTTATTTTTAAAGCCTCTTCAAGCCCTCTGAAATGTTGAACTAAAGAGCTAATGGTGATATAATTCTAAGGTAAAAGTGATTTGTTAGCTTTCATAGGAGGAAATCATGCAGGAGACCAATTACACGAGTCCATTATCCGAACGTTATCCAAGTAATGAGATGAAATATCTCTTTTCACCTGAGATGAAATTCCGCACATGGCGCAAGCTTTGGGTTGCACTAGCGGAAGCTGAGATGGAGCTCGGCCTTGATATAACACAGTCTCAGATTGATGAGTTGAAATCGCAAATAAACGATATTAACTACGATGTCGCTAAAGAGCGTGAGAAAATAGTTCGTCACGATGTTATGAGCCATGTCTATGCTTACGGACTTCAGTGCCCTAATGCAAAAGGAATTATTCACCTTGGTGCTACATCCTGTTATGTAGGCGACAACACCGATATGATTATCATGTCAGAAGGTCTTAAGCTAATCAGAAAAAAGATTATCAATACTATAGCAAAGCTTGCAGAGTTTGCAGATGAATATAAGGCAATGCCTACACTAGGTTTTACCCACTATCAGGCTGCTCAGCCAACTACTGTAGGAAAGCGTGCAAGTCTTTGGCTAAACGATTTAGTTCTAGACCTCGAGGACCTAGATTATGTGCTTGGTTCACTCAAACTTCTTGGATCTAAGGGTACAACAGGTACTCAGGCGTCCTTCCTAGAACTTTTCTCTGGAGACCACGAGAAGTGCAAGAAGCTCGACCAGCTCATCGCTGAGAAGATGGGATTTTCATCCTGCTATCCAGTGTCTGGTCAGACCTATTCACGTAAGGTTGATAGCCGCGTGCTAAATGTCCTTGCAGGTATCGCGCAGTCTGCACACAAGTTTTCAAACGACATCCGTCTTCTTCAGCACATGAAGGAAGTAGAAGAACCATTTGAGAAGAACCAAATAGGCTCATCAGCTATGGCCTACAAGCGTAACCCTATGCGTTCAGAGCGTATGGCTTCCCTTGCCAACTATGTAATGAGCACATCCATGAATCCTCAGATAACTGCTGCAACTCAGTGGTTTGAGCGTACGCTTGACGATTCAGCTAACAAGAGGATCTCTGTAAGCGAGGCCTTCCTTGCAACAGACAGCATCCTTGAACTATATATCAACATTTCAGACGGACTAGTTGTCTATCCACAGGTTATCAAATCGCATTTGATGGCAGAGCTACCTTTCATGGCATCAGAGAATATCATGATGGATGCTGTTAAAGCTGGTGGAGACAGACAGGAACTTCACGAGAGAATTAGGGTTCACTCCATGGCAGCTGCTAAGGTTGTCAAGGAGGAAGGCAAACCTAACGATTTGTTAGATAGAATTGCCGCTGATCCTTTATTCAATATAACCAAAGAGGCTTTACAGAAGGTTTTGAAACCCGAAAATTATATCGGTAGGGCAGATGTCCAGACCGAAGAGTTTCTGGACGGGGTCATAAAGCCAATTCTTAGCGCAAATGCTGACATCATCGGCATGGAGGCTAAAATTAACATTTAATGCTATTAAGCATGGAGGTATTTATGATTAAAGCTATTGTTGGTGCTAACTGGGGTGACGAAGGAAAGGGCAAGATCACAGATCTACTCGCGGCTGAAAGCGATATCGTAATTCGTTTTCAAGGTGGAAGCAACGCTGGCCACACTATCAAAAACGATTATGGAAAGTTCGCACTCCACATGCTACCGTCCGGGGTCTTCTATGACCACATTACAAATGTAATTGGAAATGGTGTAGCCCTTAACATTCCTAAGCTCATCGAGGAGATTAAGGGTCTCACAGATCAGGGCGTTCCAGCCCCTAAGCTCTTTGTTTCCGATAGAGCGCAGATAGTTATGTCCTATCACATTTTGCTCGACACCTACGAGGAGGAAAGGCTCGGAGGAAAATCCTTTGGTTCAACCAAATCAGGTATTGCGCCTTGCTACTCCGACAAGTATTCTAAGATAGGATTTCAGGTTAATGAGCTTTTCAATGACAAGGAATTTCTAATTGAGAAGCTAGAAAATATCTGTACAATAAAGAATGTGCTTCTTAAAAACCTATATGGTAAGCCGGAGCTTAAGGTAGAAGAACTTTATGAAGAACTCATAGAGTACAGAGATATGATTAAGCCTTATGTACGCAACACTGAGAGCTTCCTGCACCGCAGTCTAGCAGAGGGCAAGCAATTGCTTCTCGAAGGACAGCTTGGAGCCATGAAGGACCCAGATCACGGAATCTATCCTATGGTAACTTCATCATCTACACTTGCAGGCTTTGGAAGCATAGGCGCTGGCGTTCCACCTTACGAGATTAAGAGCGTAGTTACAGTTTGTAAGGCTTACTCATCCGCAGTTGGCGCAGGTGCTTTTGTCAGCGAAATCTTCGGTGACGAAGCAGACGAGCTAAGACGTCGCGGAGGCGATGGGGGTGAGTTTGGCGCTACAACAGGAAGACCAAGGCGTGTTGGCTGGTTTGATGCTGTGGCAACTAGATACGGCTGTATGATGCAAGGAACAACAGAAGTTGCTTTGACGGTTCTAGACCCACTAGGCTATCTTGACGAAATACCAGTGTGCATAGGATATGAAATCGACGGTGTTAAGCACGATGACTTCCCAAATACAACCGATTTGAACAAGGCAAAGCCTATATTTAAGACTCTTCCTGGCTGGAAGTGCGACATTACCGGAATCCGTTGCTTTGAGGATCTACCTAAGGCAGCTCAGAACTACGTAAACGAGCTAGAAGTTTTGATCGGATATCCAATAACCATAGTTACAAACGGTCCAAACCGTAATGATTTTATAAAGAGAAGACCAAACATATAAACTTACGAGGAGAAAGGAAAAACAAATGTACAAAGAAGCTATTAGACCTGCATGGGTTGAGGTTAATCTAAGCAACCTAGACTACAATATCAAGCAGATCAAAGAGAAGGCAAATGGTAGAGAGCTAATCGGTGTTATCAAGGCTGATGCTTATGGACACGGTTCTGTAAAGTGCGCTGAGGTTCTTAGAAAGAACGGAGTTAAGACTTTTGCAATCGCAACACTTCAGGAAGCTCTAACGCTTAGAGAGGCTGGAGCAAAAGAGGAAATCATCTGCCTAGGACTTACACCTGACATGTATGCTGATGTAATCGTAGAGCACGATCTAACACCTGTAGTATGCGACTCATCAAACGCTAAGGCTATCAGTGATGCAGCAGTTGCAGCAGGAAAGATTGTATCAGGACTTATCGCAGTTGACACAGGAATGGGAAGAATAGGATACCTCGCTGACGACACAGATTTCGCAGTTGAAGATGTTCGTAAGATTGCAGCACTTCCAGGATTCAAGATCAAAGGTATGTTCTCACACATGTCTACAGCTGATGCAGCAGACAAGACATACTCACACGAGCAGGAAGCTAAGTACAACGCATTCTACGAGGCTCTAACAAAGGCTAACATCAAGATTCCTTTCCGCACACTAGCAAACAGTGCTTCAATCATGGAGCTTCCAGAGATTTACTTTGATGCCGTAAGACCAGGAATCATTCTATACGGATGCTACCCATCAGATGAGGTTGAACGCGCGCAGCTTTCAATCAAGCCTGTAATGTCAGTAAAGGCAAATATAGTTCATCTAAAGGATGTTCCAGCGAACTTCTCAGTTGGCTACGGACGCAAGTACATTTCAACAAAACCTGCAAGAATCGCAACTCTTGCTCTAGGATACGCAGACGGATATCCAAGACCATTCTCAGCAAATGCTAAGGTTATCGTAAACGGAGTTGTTTGCCCAATCGCCGGAAACATCTGCATGGACCAGTGCATGGTAGACGTTTCAGCAGTACCTAATGTAAAGCTTGGTGACGAAGTAATTGTTATGGGTTCTGACGGCGTAAACTCAGTTACAGCTGACGACATCGCAAACGCAACAGGTACAATTAACTACGAAATCTGCTGTGCTTTCGGACAGAGACTTCCAAAGGTATACGTTGACTAATATCAAGATATCAAAGCTTGGAAACCTGTATATAACTCAGTAATCGTCTAATTGCGATTCACATATTTAGGATAATTTACAAACAAAAACAGCGAAATTTGGGGTTCCAAGCTTCGCTGTTTTTTATTTTAATTCGCTTTGATATCGCAGATTCTACTGTAGCAATGAGCGCAGTTTATTCGCATTCTCAGACTGCAAATTTTCTATTATAGGTTCGCACAAAAGAAGAACCTTATACGAATAGTAGTAGAAACTGTAGAACAGATCATCTGGGAAAGGATTTTCCTCATATCTAAGTTCGTCCTCTTCCTCATCGTATTCCTCAGGCCACAGATACTGCTCTTTAAGCATGTCGGCAAAATGAGGAGATTCATCTGCGTGATTGCATTGGAAGGCATCACTTATAGCCTCAGCTATATACATGAAGAGTTCAAGCAGTTCATCAAAAAGCCTTCTTGCAATATCATTTGTATCCCTTTGTTCATATGCATTTTTAAAAATCCTTAGAAGAAATACCATAGCAAATGGCGTCGCATGTAGCAAAGTGCCCTGATGCTCTATATTCATAGCTAACTCCTCGCCGCATTGCATTATATCATCCATGCTATCCATTTTAGATAAAGTCTCTATATACCTAGGAAAATCAGTCGCCCTGCCGTATATCGTTGGCAGTCTATTCCAAGGGACATCGCTGATTTTTAAATTCTCTATATAGTTTCTTGTCTCTTTATCAATAGTTTTCATTCCATCATCTCCTAAAATTATCAAGTTAGATGAAAAAAGAGAGCCTATAGAATGAATACTCTAGACTCTCTGATTTACTTAGATTAGTCAGCTACGTATGGAAGTAGAGCTACGATTCTTGCTCTCTTAACTGCAACTGTGATATCTCTCTGATGTAGTGCGCAAGTTCCTGTCACTCTTCTTGGAAGGATCTTGCCTCTCTCAGAAATATACTTTCTTAGCTTATCTACATCCTTGTAATCGATTTTTTCTGCTTTATCTGCACAGAACTGGCATACTTTTTTTCTTCTCATGCCACCATGTCTTCTCTCTGCCATGTTTATCTCCTCTCTTTAGAACGGTACATCTTCGTCAATTGCCTGGAATGAATCCGGCATCTCCTCATCAAAGCCGCCGCTTACGCCTGCTGGCTCAGATGCATGTGTTTGCTGTGGTCTTGGTGCGCTGCCCTGTGGTCTATCTCCCCATTCTAGGAATTCAACACGATCGGCAACAACATCAGTGGTGTAAACTGTAGCTCCGTCCTTATTGGTATAGCTTCCTGTCTGAAGTCTTCCCTGGACAGCTGCCATACGACCTTTAGCAAGATACTTTTCGCAGTTTTCTGCTTGCTTGCCAAATACAGTTACGCGTGGAAAGTCTGTTTCTCTCTCCTTGCCTGCACGAACGGGCCTATCAATAGCCAAGCTAAATGTTGCTACAGCCATCTGAGATGTGGTGTATCTAAGTTCAGGATCCCTTGTAAGTCTTCCTATTAGTACTACACTATTCACTATCTACACCTCTTTCTTATTCAGCATCCTTATTAACGATGATATGTCTCATGAAATCTTCTGAAATCTTGAGTCTTCTATCGAGCTCTGCTGGCAATGTTGGTTCTGCCTTGAAGTCGATGACAACATAGTAGCCCTCGTTCTTCTTCTGGATTGGGTAAGCCAACTTTCTTAGGCCCCAAACATCAACATTTCCTACTTCTCCTTCAGCTGCGATGATGCCTTTAACTCTCTCAACAGCTGCGTCCTTCTTCTCATCATCCAACATTGGATCGATGATGAACATTACCTCGTAGTTAATCATTTGTTTCACCTCCCTATGGTCTTAAATGGCGCTATTCCTATAGCGCAGAGATCGTATGCATAGTTACATACCCTAATATTATATACTAAATAATTTAAAAATCAAGGTAAATAGCCAGATTTCTTATTATATAGTCACACGTTTTTTATTATCAATCATAACATATTGACATATGCTGAAATACTCTCTGAAAAAAATTTATTATTGGTTTGAAGTACGGAAAACTTAATAAAGTTAAACCATAAAAAAACCAAAGCAAATCAATGTTATTTACCTTGGTTTTTAGTGTTAAGTTCTATTTACTTATAACTTCATTTGCTATGTAATCTGACAGTCCACCAACAACAACCGCTTTAGTTATATTTTTATTTTTTAAATATTCTTTTGAGTATTCAAGGTTATTATTATTCACTATCAAAATAGGTCCATCTTCTAACTGTGAAGCAACAAGTCCATCCACCTCATTGTCAACAAGTGTTATTTTTGATGTATTAGGGAAGAAATATTTCGCAACTTCGACACTTGTTTCATATCTATTTCTACCTTCAATCCTCATAACTTTTCCGATTTCAGCTAATTGCTTTGCAACAATAGAATTGACGACATCTATTGATCCGACAATAATAAATTCAAGACCTTTCTTTTTAGATAAAAAATCTAGTTGATAAAAATGCACAAAATCCTCAACAAGAAGAATAGGCAAACCAGTGGCTGCTGCAGATATTCCATCAATGTACTGCGCACCCGAAATTACCAAGATTCTTTTTTCATCACCAAGTGCGTGTTTTAGCACTTCAAAATTAGTCAGATATCTATCATCTCCTGTTAATATTTTTATATTCGAATTATAATCTATATCACCACCTACCTGAAATAGCGCATCTTTTTTTTCAATAGAATAGTCAAATATTATAGATGCATTATATTTTCTTGCTAAAAATGTAGATGATAATCCATCAATTATACTCTTACCATTCACATTTACATACTTATATTTATTAGTTGCGTTTCTAACTATTTCCGCAGTCTCGTTTCTATCTCCCCCTCTATATATTGTTAGATTACACATTGGTTTAACAACTTTATGGTCAATAAAGTCAATAGGTGGATATATAAAACCCATAAAATCTAAACCGGGCTCTGAATTTGTGTATGGTGGGTGATATTTCCTTATGTAAAATCTTGATGATCCATAGTCAGATGCAGACACTGTAATTTCACCATTTGTTCCAATCGACTCAACAACAGCCACATGTCCTGCACCATCACCACCATATCCTACAACCCCCTTTTTCCAACACATAACAGCACCTAGTCTTGGACTCGCGCCTCTTTGGTACCCATCATTGTTCCAATACCAATCCTCTGCATTTGACCTACTTAGTCTATGATTGTACCCGAGAAGTTCTCTCCATCTCCCCCAAGCATAACCAACACAGTTTGGGATGCACTCACCATCCGATGTTATTCTTATACAATTGTTATATCCTCCAGCTGACGAATGCAGCCAGTTTTTATTATGATATTCTGGTGCTGTTAATCTTTTAATATATATTTCACTCATTTTTGTCCTCCTCTTTTTTCACATCTTCATTTGTGATTTGATTTGAATTTTTCTTTAGTATTTTTGCAACATGCTCTATAATAGGCACTGTATCTAACCCCATTAACGATATGTTCTCACTTATAGAAATAATTTCATTAGATAGATAGCAAACCGTAACAACGTTCTTAATAAACCCTGAACCTATCACATTATCCAACTGTGCCCCAACAAGAATTACAAGCAAAATTGTGCCTTTTCTACACAATCCTTTAAACCCTGCTCTTGATTCAAGCTTTCCATTTTCACTCTTCTTACTTTTTTTAAATACTCCTGCAACGATTATTCCCGTTATATAATCTATCATCATACAAATTATTAGGGCTTTTAGACCTATTGGCCATAATTTTATTCTTGTAATTATATTTAAGATATCAGTTGGCATTTTCCTTATTACACCTCCTTTACACCTATTTATAATATTGCGCATTATTATAGATTTTAAATCTACTATGTTGTATTTTTATTGGCTGACAAATAGCAGTTAAAATTAAACTCGTCTATTTTCAGCCTTTAGTAGATTATAAATCTATTATAGCTTCTGTAGATTATTTGTCAACTGTTTTTTTTATTTTGTTGAATATAAATCCACTTAATGATATACTAGCCACATGAGGAGATAGTTTAATGAGCATAGGGAAAAAAATAAAAGAAAAACGTATACTTCTAGGTTTGACTCAAGAAGAATTAGCGCATCGATTAGGTTATAAATCGAAATCAACCATCAATAAAATTGAACTTGGCATAAACGATATCCCACAAAGCAGAGTAGTTGAATTTGCAAATGCACTAAATACTACCCCTGCATTTCTTATGGGGTTAGATACAGATTCAAATCATAATAAGTATATACGTACATTAAGAATACCAGTACTTGGAATGGTTCATGCTGGTTATCCTATGGATGCAATTGAAGACTTCATCGATTGGGAGGAAATCACTCCTGATATGGCAAGTCGTGGAGAAATAATGGCCTTGAAAATAGTAGGTGATTGTATGGAACCTAAATTTTCAGATGGTGATATAGTCATTGTTTTATGCCAATCCCATGCTGAGACAGGAGATATTGCCATAGTAATGGTAAATCACGATGAAGCAGAGATGAGAAAAATTAAGAAGTTCCCAGACGGGTCAATAAATTTAATTCCTCTTAATCCAGCTTACCAAGTTAAATCATATAGTCCAAAAGAGATAGAAAGTCTACCAGTACGAATATTAGGCAAAGTTATAGAACTTAGGGCTAAGTTCTAAATTCAGTAAGTTTTCATTTAGGAGAAACCGCATGTCGAACGTACAAATAAATTCATCAGCTATGGAGACTCAAGCATTTCAGGCTGGTTCGAAAAATAGAATAGAGTATTTTGATGGACTAAGAGCCTTTGCCACAATAGCAGTTATAATGCTGCATGTTTGTGCAGCAAATTGGTATGCACGGCCTGTAACATCTTCCTCTTGGATTGTATGTTCCGCCTATGATAGTATTGTAAGATGGTGTGTTCCTTGCTTCATAATGATTAGTGGCGCACTATTCTTAGACAAAAAGATTAATTTGAAGCGTCTGTATTCTAAAAATATATTTCGCATCGTTGTAGCCTTTGTATTTTGGTCGGCTATATATACTTTTGTGCCTGGTCTAATAACCCCTGAAGAAAGCAAGTTGCTTTCATTCTTTGAGGGACATTATCATATGTGGTTCTTATTTACCATTATTGGACTATATATAATCTCACCTATAATTTGGAGTGTCAAAGGGAATATAAATACTTTAAGATATACAATAGTATTCATGTTCATATCTGCCATACTTATTCCAAATGCAGTTGCAATACTAGGCTTATTTATGCCTAATTTTTCTGTGGTACTAGGTCAATATCTAGGTAAATTTGGCGGCGGGGGGAGTGAATTCTTTAATGTAAGATTCATTTTCTACTTTATTTTAGGTTATTATTTAAACTCCATTAATCTCAATCGTAAGATGAGAATTTCAATATACATATTCGGTATTTTAGGCTTTATAGCGACAATAGTTTGTACCATATACTATTCAATACGCACAAATACTCCAAATGATTTTTTCTACGCCTACCTATCGGTTAATGTTTTACTTGAATCAGTTGCTGTATTCGTATTTCTTAAGTACAACTTTGATTTAAAGAGCTTTGGTAAGACGGCTAGGACAATTATTATTTTTATATCAAAGTACAGCTTCGGCATATATCTAGTTCACCCACTATTTATCGAACAAGCAAAATATCATTTCAATTTCACTATGCTTCCGTTTAGTTCAGTAATCGGAATTCCAATTCTTACTATCATATATCTAACTTTATCTGCAGTAGCTGCTTACATTTTAAGAAAGCTCCCAGGGATAGGTAAGCTCATAGTATAAAAAAGGATGCTATTCGTAATAGATAGCATCCTTCTACTTTGTCTGTATTGATTAAAATTATATTATCTTTACCAACTAGCCTCTTATATAATTTGCTATTTCATCGCTGATTGAGAGCTTTCCACCTAGTAAAATCAAACTCTTAGTACCATTTTCTGAAACAAATTTTTTCGCATTATAAGCATCTGCAAAATCTGGTCCCACAAGTAGAACTGGAACTCTGGTATCCTGATTGAAAGCTCCGCCCACAAGAGCGTCTGGGAAGTTAAGTCCCGAAGCTAATATAACTCTATCTTGATGACTTGGGAAAAGATTTTCTGCAATCAGTCTTGATGTCTCGAATCTATCCGATCCTGCAAGTCTTACAGTATTACCTGTGAATTCGTCGCGTACTGCCTTTGGAACTGCCTTATCTCCTCCAATAAAGTATACCTTTAGCGGATCTATTGTTGAAAGATAGTTCTTTTGACTTACACTAAGTTTATCATCAGCTAGCAAAATAGGCCTATTTGCTGCAGAAGCCGAAACAGCATCCGGAAAGTTCAAACCTGAGCATACGATAAGCTCTTCACCATGCACTCTCGCTTCCTTTAGAATCAAAAGATTAGTTTCAAATCTATCAGAACCTCCGATTCTCTTAATGTTAATTCCCTGAAGCTTCTGCTCTAAGCTTGCTGGAACAGCGCTTGTCTGTCCTAAAATATATACTGTACCATTAGGTTCAATACTATTCTTTATATACTCAGCAGTGTTATCTACTTCGTATTGGTTTGTCAAAAGCATAGGCGCATTTTTTGTGAAAGCAAGATAGTTACCTGAAAGTGCGTCCGGATAGTTATCGCCTGATGCAACTACTACGTTTTTGAACTTTGATTCGCCCTTGTTTAGCTTCATCTGCTCAGCAACAGCATAGGCAGTATCATATCTATCGCTTCCTGCAAGTCTTATCTGCTTGTTAGCATCAAAATTTGCCTGAGCCTTTTCTAGATTTTCTCTTGCTTCCTTTGTTCTCTGAATAGCTGCGTTTACTGCTGCATTACTATCAGTTCTGTCAGCATTAGCTAGCTCGGCTTCCTTCTTTGCGATTTCCTCGTCTATTTCACTTTGAAGCTTTCTAATCTCGTTCTTAAATTCCTCAAGACTTAGGTATGTTTTATTTGCGCCTAGTCCTCCGAAGCACTGCTCACTTGTCGGTGAACCCTTCTTAAGATTATTCACAGTCAGTCCTGTGATTTTGTGTGCATCGCTCATCAAAGATTTATAATGAGCAATCTCATATTCTGAGCCATATGCACCAGTTACATACTTCTGCCTCTCCATGTCAAACCAGAAATTGAAAGGATCCTTATAAATTAGAGCTAGGTTTTCGCTAGATCCTGAATTGAATATATTTGACATGAATGTGCGTTGTGATGAAATCAGTGCCATGAAGTAATCGTGATTAATATATCCAGTCTTTTCGTACTGCACAGTAAATAATGCGTTGCTTACCGCTGAAAACATCATCAAATCTGCAGACACCTTAAGATCTCCATTTGGGACCGCTGGTAACTGAGGTCTAATTGCAGATGATGTATCATATGATCTAACATCTGGATTTCTCCTAATGTCATTTGCCATCTGCATAAGCTCAATTGATCTATTAATGTTCTCGAATGAAAGAGATTCCTCTACAAGGGATTTCACCTTTGCATTATCAGCTGCAGTGAGATTTAGTCCCACCAAACTAGGCTCTGTATCTAGGAACTTGAGAAGCTTATCTATTGTCAAAGCACTTTCATACTGCTTGCTTCGGTTCTCTAGAAAATAATTTACTGTATATGCCCTAGATTCCTTTAGATGTTCTAATTCTGCCTTGATTTCCTCAGCATACTTAACATTTCCATTTTCTGCTCTTACCCGTTTTTCGTTTTCCTGAGCTGCTGCAAGCTCAGCCTTTGCATTTTCTAGTGCAAGTCCTAGAGCACGCTCATTATCATCGTAGCTTGCTGACAGGCTTATATGTGGTTTTGATTGTGCCATTGATGAAGCCGCCGGCATCAAAGCGAATACTAGACACGCCAAAGTCAAAAAAACTCTGCTTATAATTTTTCTATTCATCTATTCTCTTATCTCCATAATATTTCTGGATAAAGACCTTTGTCCTTCATTGAGCGAAGTGCGTTGACAACGCCCTGCTTGTCCTCTTTATATGTTACACCGTACCATTTGTCCTGTGAGGTCAAAACCTTAACCGTAGCTTTATCCTCAGCTAAAAGCCCTGAAACTACGCCCGGAAGGAAGTACTCTGCCTTCAGTGGGTTTTCAACCACGCTAGTCTCAAAGAATCTTGGAAAATTATTTTCTAATTCGCTCATCATAGATTTTGTAAATCCCCAGAAATTCATGGAAACTATAGTGTCGCCTGCAACCTCTGTCCAAGTTTCTCCGTCATCCTCGGTAAATGCAACTGCATCGCCTCTTCTCATAATCTTTGTTCGCTCAACAACTGATACTAGCTCGTGCTTTTCATCAACTGTGCAAATACCTCTTGCTACATGGCCGTTTTCCGTCAAAGTCTTATCTAGCCTATATCCGACCATGGAATATCTATACTTATCGTCATCCTTTGCATTCTCAAGAAAATCGTACATGGTCTGGAATGCTCCAGCGCCGTAGTAGTCATCTGCATTTATTACAGCAAAAGGTGCATCTATAAGCTTGCGGGCTGCAAGCACCGCATGTCCCGTACCCCAAGGCTTTTCGCGTCCCTCAGGAATCTCACAGCCCTCTGGAATATCAGCTATATCCTGGAATGCGTAGTGAATGTTTAGGTGCTTTCCGCTTCTCTCATCTATCAAAGCTCTAAAGTCCTGCTCATTCTCCTTCTTGATTATGAAAACAATCTCCTCAAAACCTGCCATCATAGCATCATATAGAGAGAAATCCAAAATTATCTCGCCCTCGTCACTTATTGGATCTATCTGCTTTAGTCCTCCATACCTGCTTCCCATACCTGCTGCCATTACTATAAGAGCAGGCTTATCTATCTTTTTTTCGGAAATACTCATAATTTACCTCTCCTCTTGATTCAAACAATAGTATTTAAATTATATCATATGATATAATATTCTCAAAGGAGACTAAGATTTATGATTAAAAATATGAAGGATGCCGAAAGGGATGCAGCTTTCAGAGTCGCTGATGCCATGTGCGCTGCTGCTCACACTGCCCCAAAGGCAAATGGACTAGACAAGATTAGAACCCTGATTATTTCAGGTGAAGATATAGAGCCTTTAGCAAAAGAAATGGAAGTGGCGGGCAAGGAATACGACCTCGAATTCTTTTGCCGCGACGCAGACAACATTAGAAACAGCCACTGCGTCGTTCTAATTGCCGCTATGGGAACAGCCAGCGGCGTTCCACATTGCGGCATGTGCGGTTTTGAGAACTGCGCTGAAATGAGCAAGGCTGACGCCTGTTGCTCATTCAGTGCGACGGACCTCGGCATCGCCATCGGCTCGGCCGTCGCACTTGCGGCCGATAACCGCATCGACAACCGCGTCATGTACTCCATCGGCCGCTCAGCGCTCAGACTCAAGCTCTTCGCCGACAATGTTAAGCTTTGCTATGGAATACCTCTGTCCACAGGGGCGAAGAGCAACTACTTCGACAGAGCGCCAGGCTCCGTACTTCTGTAGCTTCTGCTCTGTCACAGCTTTGCCCGCAGGGCAAAACAAACTCTAATCCGAGGCAAATCTCTAAAGATTTGCTCACAACTCTCAAGAAAAAAATCCGCGGGCTTCTTACTGCATAACAGTGAAGTCCGCGGATTTTATTTACTCTTTATCTTGCTGAGCTTAAGATTTATTTCTCTTCGAAAACGTCCTTGCCCATGCCGCAGATAGGACATGTCCAATCTTCTGGAAGATCCTCAAATGCTGTTCCTGGCTGGATTCCGTTATCTGGATCACCTACTGCTGGATCATACTCATAGCCACATGCACCGCATACATATTCTTTCATCTTTTTTCTCCTTTTGTTCTTAACTTTATTCTTTATATTTATCATTAACTATAACGATTTAACAAATAAATTTTTATCGCTGTGGTCAGATTTGTAAAGAAATCTGCCTCCGTTGCGACCGGATCCAGCTTCTCCTGGATCTTGTTTATCCTATACCTAATGGTATTCTTATGGCAAAACATCTTATTTGCTACTAGATTAGCATCACCACCGGCGAAGACATAAGCTATGCCTGTTTGCAAGAGTTCATTATCCTTGCCATCCTCTCCAAGTATTGGTTTTAGATAGTCATAGGCAAATTCTAAAGTCTCCTTATCACCTAAATGGTACGCTATTAATTTGTATATACCCACATTTTCGTAATACTTAACTTTTTCATCTTCAATTTTTGCAATATTTTCTGCCCAGTAGGCTTCGCGAATCAGATCCGTAATTTTTTCCTTGTCTGAATCTATTCTACTCCAGCCCTTGTGAGCCTCGTTTATCATCTCAAGACTGAGGTTGTAGAAGGAAGCAATTTCATAAATTGTGTTTACAAATATATCTCTCTTGTCTTCCTCTTGGGCTATGACAATCATCAGTCTTTCGTTATAGAGGCCTATGAAAACATGTCTTTTTATATACTGACCAACTATTGAAAACTTCAGCTTTTCCTCTACAGATTTGACATCCTTTACACCTATACAAAGAACCGAAGCGTAGCAAAATCTCTCGTTCATTATTTGATTTATAATTGGAGTCTCCTCGCGGCTTCCTTTGATGACCGATTCTAGGATTAGACTTTTGATAGATTCGCTATGATCTTTTAGATTTGCACTGTTTATCTCTAGAATTATATTCTCCATGTAAACATCGTTCTCAAAGACAAATATAGGAAAATTCATTGCGTCTGCGATTTCTAGAGCTTCCTTTGGAAGTGTTTTGAACACGACCGGCTTATATGCAAGCGCATGCACATCACATTTAATCAGCTTTTTTATGGAATCAACGACTAAATCAGGTCTTCCCTTTGCGTAGATAAAGCTTGTGAGAACTAGGCTGTTTCCATCAAAAGCTCTCTTCTTCCTGTAGTTTTGCCCCTCGTCATCAAACTCAAAGTCAAGTATTTCCGTGCAATCTATGGTCTTCTCAAGTCCACCAGCACCAGCGACGAGTTTAAAATTCTTCGTCGTCTCTAGCTTTGATAACATGCTAATCTTAAGAGCCATTACCTATCCTTTCACCTGCATCAGCCTTCGCTTCTGCTATCAAATTTTTCAAATGCGTAAATCATCGCTACAAGCACTGCAATCCCCAGGCTCCAGCCTCCGATAATATCCGTAGGGAAGTGCACTCCTACATAAACCCTGCTAAATCCAATCAAAACTATGAGTAAACCTAGTCCAACTGAAAGAATCTTCGCAAGCCTTCTGTTTTCACAGTACCTCAGAAGTAGATAAATCAAAATTCCATAGCTCACAAGACAGTTCATCGAGTGACCGCTTGGAAATGAATATCCTCCCTGCTCAATTAGTCTTAAAGCAAGATCTGGCCTTGGTCTTTGGAAAATATACTTCATTATCTGATAAAGTGCAGTCGAAGAGAGTGCTGCTATTGCAAACTTAACTCCGTACTTTTCCCTCAGTGATTTTTTCAAAAGTAATATAACACCAAGCAAGATAACTACATACCTATCACCACTATGCGTTATAAACTTCCAAAACGCCGTTAGCTTATCGCTTCTCATGCTGTAAACACGGTAGCGCACGGCATCATCAAAACCATCAAGATAGCCCGTCTGAACACCTACTGCAACCCCGATGAAAACAAGAGTAGCGACAAATATTATTAATCCATATATCTTAAATTTATTATTCTTCATATTTATCCCAAACCTTTTCATATATTATAACCTAAAATATGGATATTACCATATCATTTATGGTATATTATTATGGAGTAAGATCGGAGGTTTAAAGTGAACAAAATAAGAAATTTAGGTGCAATTTTATTCCTAATTTGGTCCGGAATAAAATTTTTACCTTTTAGAAGTAAAATCAAAAGGGCCAGAGCAGCTGGCAATCAAGCAGAAGAAACTAGACTAATAGCTGAGGTTACAGCAAGATGGTCTGAATATGTATCCAAGCATTTTGATATAAGATATGAAGTAATAGGCAAAGAAAATCTACCTGATGGTTCTTGTGTATTTATAGCTAATCATCAAGCACACTTTGATATAATGGCACTCCTATATGCTGTAAGTGGAAAGCAGACAGGATTTATTGCTAAGAACGAATTCAGTAAAGTTCCACTCCTAGGAAAGTGGATTTATGCTACAAGAGGTCTCTTTATCAAAAGAGGAGATGTCAGAGAAAGTCTCAAGACTATCAACGAAGGCGCAGAGCTTATAAATCAAGGTTTTTCACTCGTTATTTTCCCAGAGGGAACGCGTAGCCAGAAGCGTGAAATGGCTGACTTTAAGCCAGGAAGCTTCAAGCTTGCAACCAAGGCCAAGGCTCCTGTTGTTCCAATTGTAATTGACGGAACCTATAAGGTCTTCGAACAAAAGAGGAAAGTATCAAAGGGTGAAACAGTCAGAGTCACAATTCTACCTGCAATAGATACAGCAGCTCTTGATAGAAAATCTCTCGCTGCTCTCCCAAACCAGATTGAGGAAACAATAAAAGAACGTCTAGCTGCTGATGCAAATTAGGATATTAAAATGCCAATAGTGTTCATAATTTTAGTTTTACTTTTTTCAGCCTTATTTGTATGGCTTATGCACTATAATTTAAGAGTGTATGATGCAAAAACGCGAAACAATTGCCTTGTACTTGCGGTTTTGACGGTAATTATACTAGAATCATGCCTTATTTTGCTAATAAGTGAGAGTTTTGACATTATTTTTAACGAAAATATAGGATATATATCTAAATTACTCTGTTTTCTTGTAGTTTTATTGGTATTTACCATAGTATATCTATATATTTTCTTGCGCAAGCTATGGAATATAAAGAATCCTAGATCAGCTAAAATCAGATTTGAGAAAAAGAAATCTACTGAAAGGGGCGTGAGAAGTTACATAAGTACATCGCATATAGATGAACTTCCCATCAAAGAATCAAGTAAAGGATTTCTATTATCACCAAATAAGATATCAATTACAGCAGGAACTCATAGGATTATGGTTCAAAGGATAGACTACCTTACTAGACAATGCAAACCGCTGGTTCTATTTGAAAAAGAATTCGAAATGGATTTTAATAAGGACTCTATATACTACATTAAAAGCGACGATAGTAGGAAAACATTCGAAATAAAAGAGAACTAAAAAAGCTGTTACTCAGATTAACTGGGTAACAGCCTTTTTGCTTACTTGTTTTCTATCGCGTCTATCGCTTTGATTACTGCGGATCTAAATCCGTTTTCTTCAAGCGATGTCACGCCTTTGATTGTTGTTCCTCCTGGTGAGCAAACCGCATCCTTCATAGCTGCCGGATGCGCTCCTGTAGCCATTTGGAGCTCGCCTGTTCCTGAAATAACCTTAGATGCAAGCCTATATGCCACATCTCTCTTGAGTCCATACTTAACTCCTGCATCTCCGAGAGCTTCTATGAACATCGCAACAAAGGCAGGTCCGCAGCCACTCATAGCTCCAGCAACTGAAAACACCTTGCTCTCTATGAATTCGACTGTCGCAACAGCTGTAAAAATGCCCATAAAGCATTCTAACTGTTCTGCCTTGAGTCTATGATTATCCTCGCATAAAAGAACACCTTCGCAAATCGAAATCGGAGTATTTGGCATCGTCACGATGTAGTTATACTCGCTTCCTAAAAGCTTATCATAAAAATCTGCATTACAGCCTGCTGCAATTGAAACTATGATCTTTCCCTTAAGCTCATTCTTTACTGGCTCAAGTACTTTTTCGACCATATTTGGCTTTACTGCAGCCACAATCATATCTGCATTCTTTACTAATTCTTCGGCATTCTTGCAAGCCTTAATCTGTCTTGATTCTGTTTCCTTAAGTAGCTTATCCCAATTATTTGCACACGCAAATATATTAGATGTGCTTACTGCTTCTGCTTTGATAAGCCCATCGCAGATTGCGCTACCCATGTTACCAAATCCTATAAACCCAACCTTTGTCTTGCTATCCATATTATTCCTCATCTACCTGAACAGTTCCGCTCTGAACTTTCCAACTATGTTCTTCTCTGCTCTTGATACCGTCATCTGTGATATTCCAAGGCTCTTAGCTATCTCTGACTGAGACTTGTTGTTTATGAATCGTTCGCGGAATATGAATTTATACTGATCATTGAAGGTATTTACGACCTTGTTAATTATTTCTGCCGTCTCTATTTGGTCGTATCCGTGTTCATTAAAACCGGTATACTTCTCTAAAAATGCATTTTCTCCATCCTCGCCAGCCTCATCAAAGGTCTTATCTAACGAGTAGGTTCCATAAGCATGCGAGCTTTCTATAGCCTCTATTATCTGTTCCTCTGTGTAACCAGTAAACTCAGCTATCTCTGCTACGGTAGGCGTTCTGTGCAGCTCGCTGTTCAGCTTATCCTTTGCATCCTGTACCTTAGCTGCTATTTCCTTTAGCCTTCTCGGAACCTTAAGACTCCACTGCTTATCACGGAAATACTTCTTTATTTCGCCAAGTATGGTAGGTGTTGCAAATGAGCTGAACTCAAATCCCTTTGCTGGATCAAATCTCTCAACCGCAGCTACCAAAGCAAGTGCTCCAATCTGATATAGATCGTCATATTCCACACCTTTGCTAAGATATTTGCGTATCAAAATATCAACCATGTAGAGATTTTTTTCTACGAGTGCATTTCGTTTTTCAATTGTCGGGTTTTGCTTGTAATCTTCAAACAATTCCTGATCTATCATTTTTTCTTCACCATACTGATAAACTTATGATTATCTTCATCGCGTCCATATTCAACTTCGTCCATGAGTGATTTGATCACGATTATACCAATATCACCGTCCTTAGGACAGTGTAAACAGGTCTTTTTGACCTTTGCTAGCGTGTGCTTTTCACACGCATCTACTACCTTAATCTCTAGGTATCCCTCATCCATCTTAAATGATATTTCGTACTGATCACTTAAGCCCTGCTCTCCATGACACGAAACATTCTTGCACGCTTCTGAAACAGCCATCTTTATGTCGTCTGTGTCTTCGAGATTAAATCCTGCCATTGCAGCAATTGAGCTTGTTGTGAGCCTTACCATAGTCATATATTCTGGTTTGCCAGGAATGATAATTCTTAAATTATCCATCTTCTCCTCCATGTAAAAGCCTGTATGCAGTTTAAACCACATACAGGCTTATTATAGCTTATTGACTCAATAAAATCAAAGGTGAATATCTACTTTACTCGATATCCAAATTAAGCCTTATAGGCTAATCTGCTCCTCTGTTTCATTTGATGTGCTTGTAGAACTCTCTTCTGCCTCTTCCTCATCGTCGCGTATAGCCTTTGCTATTGCAACAATTTTGCTTCCCTCATCGACCTTCATGATTTTAACACCCTGGGTTGCACGTCCTAGGATAGAAACTTCGCTAGCTCTTATTCTGATAATTATTCCGTCTGAGTTAATCATCAAAATTTCGTCGCTTTCGTCAACAACCATAGCTCCGATAAGAGCACCAGTCTTGCTGAACTTAGCTTTGTCGTAGGTCAGAAGACCCTTTCCACCACGAACCTGAATCTTATACTCCTCAACAGGTGTACGCTTACCAAATCCGTTTTCGGTTACAACCATTAGCTGCTGTTCTGGCTCAACTAGTTCCATAGAAACTACTTCATCATCCTTGTCTAGCTTTATAGCTCTTACACCGCTAGCAATTCTTCCCATAGGTCTAACGTCCTTTTCGGAGAAGCTTATGCACTTACCCTTCTTGGTAACGATGATGATATTGTTGCTTCCTGTGGATTGTTTAATTGCGATGAGTTCATCCTCATCCTTTAGATTTATTGCAATTAAGCCGGTTGTTCTCTTTGTATCAAACTCGTTAAGAGCAGTTTTCTTAATCAAACCGTTCTTAGTAATAGCAATCAGATACTTATCCTCTGAGAACTCCTTAACAGGAATAACTGCCGTAATTCTCTCCCTCTGAAGGAGATTTAGGAAGTTAATCGCAGGTGTTCCTCTCGCTGTTCTCGTAGCTTCTGGAATCTCGTAAGCCTTAATCTTATGAGCCTTTCCTGTGTTTGTAAAGAACATTAGATTATCGTGGGTTGAAGTCATTACAAGGTCCTTAACAAAGTCGTTATCACGAGTTGTAACGCCTGTAATTCCCTTTCCTCCACGCTTCTGAGCCTTATATGTATCAGCTGGAACTCTCTTGATATATCCGAGGTGAGTAAATGTAATTGTTACATTTTCCTCTTCAACGAGGTCTTCCTCATCGAATTCTCCCTCATCTCTGACAATCTGAGTACGTCTCTCATCGCCATACTTGTCTCTGATTTCTGTGAGCTCGTCCTTGATAACTCCCATCAAAAGAACTTCGTCTGCAAGAAGTGACTTGTAATAAGCAATTTTCTTCATCAGCTCATTATACTCATTCTCAATCTTCTCGCGCTCTAGTCCCTGAAGTCTTGCAAGTCTCATGTCGAGAATTGCCTGTGCCTGGATATCTGAAAGACCGAAGTTTTCCATCAGATTTTCCTTAGCATTGCTGTATGACTCACGAATAGTTTTGATAACAGCATCGATATTATCTAGAGCAATTCTTAATCCTTCTAAGATGTGGGCTCTTGCCTCTGCCTTTGCTAGATCAAACTTTGTCCTTCTTGTAACTACTTCCTTTTGGAACTTTACATACTCCTCAAGGAATCTCTTGAGTGTTAGAACTTCAGGCTTTCCGTCTACAAGTGCAAGCATAATCATGCTGAAGCTATCCTGAAGCTGAGTGTGCTTATAGAATCTGTTTAGCGTAATCTGAGGATTTGCATCTCTCTTTAGCTCAACAACAATTCTAATACCTTCGCGGTTTGACTCGTCACGAATAGCTGAAACGCCTTCTACTTTCTTTTCCTTAACTAGGTCAGCCATCTTTTCGATAAGTCTAGCCTTGTTAACCATGTATGGAATCTCAGTTATTACAATCTGTGACTTTCCACGATCTGTCTCTTCGATTTCACAGCAAGATCTAACCTTAACCTTACCAGTACCAGTTCTGTAAGCTTCCTTCATTCCGGCTTTGCCAAGTATCTGAGCACCCGTTGGAAAATCTGGACCCTTTACAATTTTGATAAGTTCTTCTATATCGCAATCAGGCTCATCAATTACCTTAATTGTCGCATCGATTACCTCTTTTAGGTTGTGTGGAGGTATAGATGTTGCCATACCTACAGCGATACCATTTGATCCGTTAACAAGAAGGTTAGGGAATCTGCTTGGAAGAACTACAGGTTCTTTTTCTTCACCATCAAAGTTATCTCTAAAATCAACGGTTTCCTTATCGATATCTCTAAGCATTTCGAGAGCAAAAGGAGTCATCCTTGCTTCCGTATAACGCATAGCAGCGGCCGAGTCACCGTCCACTGAACCGAAGTTTCCGTGCCCATCTACAAGCATATATCTTGTAGAGAAGTCCTGTGCAAGTCTTACCATTGCATCGTAGATTGATCTGTCACCGTGAGGGTGATATTTACCCATTACTTCTCCGACGATACGCGCAGACTTCTTATGTGGCTTATCAGGTGTTACACCTAGATGTCCCATTCCGTAGAGAATTCTTCTATGTACTGGCTTTAGACCATCTCGTACATCTGGAAGGGCTCTACCGACAATAACACTCATCGCATAGTCAATATACGATTTTTTCATTTCCGAATATATTTCGGTTTGTTCTAATCTTGTATCTTCTAAAAGATCTGACATTGTATACCCTCCCTTCTTAGATATCTATCTCTGCGTATTTAGCATTATCTTCTATAAACTTTTTACGAGGTGGAACTTTATCACCCATCAAAATAGTGAATATCTCATCTGCCTGAGATGCGTCATCCATCGTAATCTGTACAAGAGTACGGTTGTTAAAGTCCATGGTAGTCTCCCAAAGCTGGTGGAAATCCATCTCTCCAAGACCCTTGTATCTCTGAATATCTACCTTAGTCTTCTTTGTTGAAAGCTCAGCAAGTAACTTCTCCTGCTCAGGTTCTGAATATGTGTAGTAAACATCCTTACCCTGTTTGCTCATAAATAAAGGTGGCTTAGCTGCATATACATATCCTCCTTCTATCAAAGGTGTCATATGACGGAAGAAGAATGTCAAAAGCAAAGTTCTGATATGTGCTCCGTCGACGTCGGCATCGGTCATGATAATTATCTTATGATATCTGAGCTTGCTAGCATCAAAATCATCACCTACACCACAACCAAAAGCTGTAATCATATTCTTAATTTCTTCTGAGTTGAGAATCTTGTCAAGTCTTGCTTTTTCAACGTTTAGAATCTTACCTCTAAGTGGAAGAACAGCCTGTCTTGAACGATCACGTCCCTGCTTTGCTGAACCGCCCGCAGAGTCACCCTCGACTAGGAATATCTCTGAAAGTGCTGGATCCTTCTCTGAGCAGTCTGCAAGCTTACCTGGAAGTGAAGTACTGTCTAAAGCATTCTTTCTTCTTGTAAGGTCTCTAGCTTTTCTCGCAGCCTCTCTTGCTCTTGAAGCTCTGATACATTTTTCTATGATGATCTTTGCTTCCTGTGGATGCTCTTCTAAGTAAGCTGTTAAATTATCGTTTGTCGCAGTTTCTACAAAACCTCTAACATCACTGTTTCCAAGCTTTGCCTTAGTCTGTCCCTCAAACTGTGGCTGAGCAAGCTTTACAGAAACTATAGCTGTAATACCTTCACGAATATCCTCACCGCTTAAGGCAGGATCGCTATCCTTAAGAATCTTTGACTTCTTAGCATAATCGTTTATTGCTCTTGTCAAAGCAGACTTAAGCCCAGCCATGTGAGTCCCGCCGTCTGTAGTATTGATATTATTTGCATATGAAAGTATAAATTCGTTGTATCTATCAGTGTACTGAAGAGCAACTTCAACTTCCATGCTATTCTTATTCTCTACCTCAAAATATATTACATCCTTATGAAGAACTTCCTTATTTTGGTTAATGTAGTGAACATATTCCTTAAGACCACCCTCGTAGTGGAAAACTTCCTTCTTCTTAGGTGTAACTCTCTCATCAGTTATAGAAATCTTAATTCCCTTATTTAGGAAAGCCATTTCTCTAAATCTGTGCTGAAGAGTATCGTAATCAAATTCTATAGTCTCGAAAATCTCAGCATCAGGCCAGAATGTTGTCTTAGATCCTGTTGACTTTGATTCTCCAATGACCTCAAGAGGAGTAACTGTCTTACCTCTCTTGTATTCTTGCCTATATATATTTCCGTTTCTCTTAATCTCTACAACCATATCTGTAGAAAGAGCATTTACTACGGAAGCACCTACACCGTGAAGTCCTCCGGATACCTTGTATCCTCCGCCGCCGAACTTACCTCCTGCGTGAAGAACTGTATGGATAACCTCAACCGCTGGAATTCCAAGCTTAGGATGATTATCAACTGGCATACCACGACCATCATCCTCAACCGTTAAAGATCCATCTTTATTGATACTTATCTTTATGTGTTTACAATATCCAGCCAATGCCTCGTCGACACTGTTATCAACAACTTCATATACTAGATGATGAAGACCTCTAGCACCAGTACTACCAATGTACATACCAGGCCTTTTTCTAACTGCTTCTAATCCTTCAAGTACTTGAATTTGCGCGGCGTCGTATTGAGTATTTACCTTTTCTTCTGTACTCATTTAATCCTCGCTTTCCTTCTACATTTTTTATCAAAACGATAGCATATATTATATAATAAAATCGTCTTTTTAACAAGTTTTTACTTTATTAAAAGAAAAATTATTACCGTATATAAAAAAATCGCCCTAAGGCGATATTTTTAATCTATAAAATATATGTCAGTTTAATATATATATTATATAAGAGTTCCATTTTCTATATAGAATATTTTTAGTTCATCAAATTTATCTTTTATATTTTGATCAAGTTCTGTTGTTGTTATGAATAATTGATTCTTTTTCATAGTGTCTATAAGAAATTCCTGTCTATCAGCATCAAGCTCACTCATAACATCGTCTAATAGCAGTATTGCATCCTCATCAGTTTTTTCTTTTATGAGGTTAAGCTCTGCTAATTTTAGCGATAAAGCGCAAGTTCTCTGCTGTCCTTGTGATCCAAAATTTCTCATATCTATATTATTCACAATGAATGAAATATCATCTCTATGAGGACCAACAGATGTATTTCTATTTCTTGAATCAGTTTTAAAGGAATTTTTTAGTTCTCTATATATAAAATCTTCCTGCTCAGGCAAACTTTCTTTTATTTCTACATTTGGCTCATATAAAATATCTAATTTTTCCTTGCCTCCTGTTATACCAGAATGTATCTTAGCGCTGTATTCACTTAGCTTTTTTATAAATTCTTTTCTTAGGAAAATTACCTCAGCTCCATACTTTGATAACTGAATATCCCAAAGATCTATTATGGAAGGCTCTAAATTATCCTCTTTTAGATAGGTATTTCTCTGTAAAAGGGATTTTTTATAGTTTGATAAGCTATTATAGTACTTAGGAGAAATTTGACTTAGCTCCCTATCTATAAACTTCCTTCTCTTCTCAGGCTCATCCTTTACTATTTTTAAATCCTCTGGTGAAAATATGACTATCAAAATATTTTTTAATAGCTGTGAAGTCTTAGTTACATTTTTTCTATCTTTTTTTATAAATTTTTCAGAGCTTTTTTCACCTTTTCTTTTAATTGAAATTTCAACAGTTGTACTGTTTAATTCCTTTTCAGCCCATACCTTTACTATGGCATTATTTTCTTTAAATTTAACTAGGTCAAGATCTTTTGATGTACGAAAAGAACGACCTATTGCAGTTAAGTAAACTGCTTCTAATAGGTTCGTCTTTCCTTGAGCATTTTTTCCTAATATTAAGTTAACATTTTTGCTGAATTCTAGTTCTAAATTTTTATAGTTTCTAAAATTCTGCAGCTCTATTTTTTCTATATGCATCTTACATATTGGATAGTCTTACTGGAAGAACAAGATACTCGTAGCTTTCACCTTCTACAGGAGTGATTAAGCATGGGGATATGCTTGTATTAAACTTCATTACTATCTCTTCATCACTTATAACTTTAAGTATATCTATGATATATTTAGCATTAAATCCTATATCGAGGTCTTCACCAGTCTTTTCTGCTAGTAAATCCTCTTTTACATTTCCTTCCTCTGAACGTGAAGTTATTGTAATAACATTATCCTTTATGGATAGCTTGATAAGATTGTTCTTACCTTCCTTTGATAGAAGTGAAGCTCTCTCTACACACTCCATAAGCTCTGATTTTCTAAGCTTTACATTTATTGAAGCTGTCTTTGGAATGATATCCTGGTATTTGATAAACTCACCAGCTATTAATCTCATAATAACTTTGATGTTATCCATCAATAAAACAGCACTCTTATTATCAACTAATATCTTAATCTCTTCACTCTCTGAATTTAGGCTTGTTTCTGATACAATCTTGCTAATTTCATTCATAATTTTGGCAGAGATTATTATTCTGTGATCCTCTTTATTAACCATTTCTTCTGATGTAATAGCCATTCTGTATCCATCAATAGCTATCATTTTGATATTATAGTTAGATATTTCTAGAAGAATGCCTGTAATCACACCCTTTGTTTGATCAATACTTGCCGCAAATGAAGTTTTTCTTATCATTTCAGCAAATTTTCCCTTATCAAAAGTTAATTCTTTTGCATCATCTTCTGTATTCTTTATGTTTGGAAACTCATCAGACGACATTCCTACTAGAGAAAACTCTGATGTTAGGCATTTAATAGTAATTTTTTCATCTTCACAAGTAAATTCAATATCATTATTAGGAAGTTTTCTTACTATGTCACCAAATAGCTTTGCTGGAACTACAATAGAACCATCTTCTGAATTAGATACTTCCATCGAGTTTTCTATAGTTATATCCATATCAGATGCTGTAAAAGTTGCTATGCCTGAATTTATATTGATATTAATACCTTTAAGTGTAGGTATTGTTGTTCTTGAGCTTATAGCTTTAGATACAATATTGAGAGTTCTTGTTAATTCTAATTGATTACAAGTGAACTTCATAAAAACCTCCTAAAAATGCAATTTTATTATTAACTTATATATAATAATATTAGTAATAAGGTCTGTGGAAACAGTGGATAACTATGTTCAGACTTGAAATTACTTAATTTTTTATCCTCAGTTATAGAAGTATAAGCCTGTGGATAATATGTGGATGAATGAGGATAAGTATTATATAACTTTCAATTCATCATTTAGCTTATCGATAACTTCTCTTAATTCTTTATTATCTTTTAAATCATCTTCTATTTTGTCACAGCCGTGCTTAACAGTAGAATAATGTTTATCACCAAATAACTTTCCTATCTTAGGAAGAGATAAATCTGTGTGGATACGACATAAATACATAGCAATTTGTCTAGGATAAGCAAATTCACTCTTTCTACTATCAGATTCTAAGTCAGAAACCTTGATATTATAATACTTTGAAACATTTGACTTAATCTTATCAGGACTTATATTTCCACCTATAGATACAACATCTGTAAGACAAGATTTAGCAAGATTCATATCAATCTTCAAATTACCCATCTGAGCAAAGGCATGAATTCTAGTGAAAGCACCTTCTAATTCTCTGATGTTATCTTTGATTTTTTCGGAAATCATAGCTATTACTTGTTCAACATCATCATCTAACTCAACGTTGAAAAGTTCAGCTTTTTTCCTAAGTATCGCTACTCTAGTCTCATAATCTGGAGGTGCTATTTCTGCAATCATATTCCATCCAAAGCGTGATCTTAATCTTTCATCAAGTTTAACTAGCTTATTAGGTGGTTTATCTCCAGATAATATAATTTGTTTATTATCCTCATGTAATGAGTTAAATGTATGAAAGAATTCCTCTTGAATACCTTCTTTACCTTCTAAAAACTGAATATCATCAACTAGTAAAACATCAGCTTTTCTATATTTAGATTTAAATTCAAAAGCCTTACCTTCCTGGAGAGCTTTAATAAAATCGTTTGTAAATGTCTCAGAAGAAACATAGAGAATCCTCATATTCTCATTATTTTCTAATAGGTATATTCCTATGGCATTAAGTAAATGTGTTTTACCTAATCCAGATTTACCATATATAAATAGAGGATTGTAGGCAGAAGATGGATTTTTTGCAACTGCCATACATGCTGAATAAGCATAGGTATTGCTATTTCCTACAACAAAATTATCAAAGGTAAATTTAGGATTAAAAATCTTCTCTTTACTTGAATAGAAATTAAGATTATATGCCGTAGATTTCTTAGTATCATCTATTACCTTGTTGTTTTCTTTATATTCAAATTCAGGTTTAATGACAACACGGTAACTTTTACCTAAAACTGACTTTAAGGAATCCTCAAAAACATGATTATATCTTCGGTTTAAGATATTAGAAGTAAACTCTTTATCTGTTGATAATTCAACAAGATTAGGGTTTTCTAAAATATTATGTATCTTTACTTTTGATATAAATGAATCATATGTAGCTTGAGTAACATTGCTTTTTATATCAAGAAGGACTTTTTTTAAGATTTCTTCTTTATTCAATTATAATGCCTCCCTAAAAATGATATAAATATATTGTATAGAATAATTAGATTTAAAACAAGGTATATTGAATGGGAACTTTGAAAAAATTTTTGATAAAAAAATATGCTTTTTTAAAAAGTTATCCACAGGTTATTAATATAAAGAGATGTTTATTTTGTAGTTATAAAAAGAGTTATCCACATATAGAGGATAACTTTATCATAATTATCCACATATAGCTTTTAGGCTCAAAACGTTGATAAATTCAAATCTTGTATTGACATAGAATGTATATCAATATAAAATGATTTTGTATGCGTTTTTGAAATTTAGAAGATGCATGTAAGTTTACAAAAGAGGAGGTAAAAACAATGAAACAGACATTTCAGCCTAAGAACAGGCAGAGAATGAAGGAACACGGCTTTAGAAAGAGAATGGCTACTAAGAATGGTAGAAACGTTCTAAAGAGAAGAAGAACTAAGGGAAGAAAAAGACTTTCAGCTTAGTAAGTGTTTTAGTATGTTGAGACCTAATGTAATAAGAAAAAAGTCCGATTTTGATAATATCTACAAAAAAGGAAATTCTGTAGGAGATAGGTACATAGTACTGTTCTGGAGAAAGAACCACTTAGCCTATAATAGAACCGCTTTTTTAGCGAGCAAAAAAGTAGGTAATAGTGTGAGAAGAAATCGTGCAAGAAGACTGATGAAGGAAGGATATAGATATCTTTGTGATGGATTGGATTCTGGCTACGATTTTATATTCATAGCCAGAAATACTATTAACGATAAGAAAGAGGATGATGTAAAAAGATCAATTTCCTCAGCTTTGAGAAAGGCTAAAATAAAGAAAAATGTTTAGATTTATTGGTAAGATTGTTTCATTCTTCATGATAAAGCTAATTAGATTCTATCAGCTTTTTATATCTCCGCTATTTCCAAAGACATGTAGATTCTATCCAACTTGTTCTGCTTATTGCATACAGGCGCTACAGAAGTACGGACCTATTAAAGGCAGTTACTTAGGTATTAAACGAATTTTAAAGTGTCATCCTGGTAATCCAGGAGGTTACGACCCTTTAAAATAACGGAGGAATTTAGTATATGGCTTTATTTAATTTCTTAGCCAAACCGTTTAGTATACTGCTCGCTTTCTTTTATAACATAACGGGACATTATTGGTTAGCAATTGTCCTCTTGTCAGTTCTGATAAGAGTAGCGATGTACCCACTATATAAGAAGCAGATTCTTTCAACTTCTGGCATGGCAGATATGCAGCCAAAGATGAACGAAATTAAGAAAAAGTATGCTAATGACAAAGACATGATGAACCAGAAAATAGCTGAGCTATATAAGGAGTCAGGTTTTAACCCAAGCGCGGGTTGTATGCCTATGCTTGTTCAGTTCATAGTTATTTCGGGTCTTTTTATTCTGCTTAGAAATCCTCTGAACTATGTCAATGATGAGAACATGGTGTTTGCTGTACACGAATCATTCCTTTGGATTAAGGATTTATGTCAGCCAGACCCATGGATTTTGCCAATACTTTCGGGTATAGCAACATTTTTCTCTTTCTCAATGTCACAGCAGAACCAGCTCGGACAGCAGGGTTCTAATATGGGCATGGGAATGATGAAATATATATTCCCTATCATGATAGTTTGGTTAGGAAGATCATATCCAGCAGGCCTTGCAATTTACTGGTTTATCAGTAACTTTACTCAGATATTCTTCAACATCAGATTCAATAAGTTGAGAAAAGAATTGAAGGCAAAGGATAAAAAGGGTAAAAAGAAGAAAAAATAATTAGTATTCACGTACACTCATTGGAGGAATCTATAAGATGAAAGTTTCGGAAAAATGGGGAACCGATGTGGATACCGCAGTTGAACTTGCTTTGCAGGAATTAAATGCAAGCAAGGAAGAGGTAGACATAGAAGTACTCGAGCAGCCTTCAAGAGGATTTTTTGGAATAGGATCAAAGCTTGCGCTCGTTAGAGTAAGCCTTAAGGATAAGGAAGAAGAGCTCAAGAAAGAAGATGATAAGCAAGAATTTGCAGAAGAAGTACAAGAAATATCCACTGAAGATGCAAATGTAGATAGTGAGAAAGCTTCTGAGGATAATGCAGAGGTAAGACATAAATCACCATCGCACAAGAAAAAGAAGAAAAAATCTATGAGAAATGACAGACCACGCGATGATGAAAATCAGACAAGCGAACCTGTCATTCCAGAAATCGATATGTCTTCCCTAAATGATTTGGAAGAGGACAATGCAGCTTTTGTATTCCTAAAGGGTCTCGTAGAAGAGATGGGAATTGAGCTTGACGTTGTAGGTAAAACAGATGGAACCGATTTGTTCTTCCTATTAGAAGGAAAGGACTCTGGAACCGTAATAGGCAAGAGAGGAGCAACTCTCGACGCAATTCAGTACTTGACTAGCCTTGTGGTAAATAAGGGTAACGGAGAGTATATTCGCGTAGTTGTTGATGCTGAGAATTATCGAGCAAAGAGAGAAAAAGCCTTGGAAAAGCTAGCAAAGAGACTGGCAGAAAAGGTAGTAAGAAGCCGTAGGCCATTCAAGCTAGAGCCTATGAATCCTTACGAGAGAAAGATCATTCACGCAACACTACAAAAAGATCCACGCGTTACAACAAAGAGTGAGGGTCAGGATCCATACAGAAGGATTCATATCGAACTTAAATAGTAGATTAGGCTGTCGCTTTGCGGCAGCCTTTTGTAATCAAAGGAAGATTTATGGAAAGTACAATAGCTGCTATAGCAACCTCTCCGGGAGAAAGCGGAATTGGAATTATAAGGATAAGTGGAGAAGAATCACTAAATATCCTAAACAAAATATTTTATCCAGCGAGCAAAAATTTAGAGCCAAAGGATAATCATAGACAACTTATATACGGCCACATAAAAGACGAAAGAGGACACATTATAGATGAAGTTCTAGCTGTCTATTTTCCTGCGCCAAAGACCTACACAGCTGAGGATGTAGTAGAGATAGATTGTCACGGTGGAATTGTACCTTTATCGAATACGCTTTCACTTGTTTTACGTTGTGGTGCTGATTTAGCAGAGCCTGGTGAGTTTACAAAGAGAGCCTTTTTAAACGGAAGGCTTGATTTAACACAGGCTGAAGCTGTAATTGATGTCATAAATTCAAAGACAAATTCCTCTTTTGATGTAGCTATGGAACAATTAAGGGGAAAATTCTCTAAAGAGATAAATGAAATACGTAAGGAAATAACGGATGTTTTAGTTGATATTGCAGTTAATATTGACTATCCAGACGAGGATATAGAGTTTATACTTTATGATAAGCTAGAAAAAAAACTCAAGCAGATAAAGGAAAAAATCGATTATCTCATTGGAAGCTCTGACACTGGTAGGATTTTGAGGGAAGGTCTTAATGTTGCGATTGTAGGTCGTCCAAATGTTGGAAAATCATCCTTGATGAATGCTATACTCAGAGAGTCAAGGGCTATAGTAACTGAAATTCCTGGAACGACAAGAGATACGATAGAAGAACTCATAAATGTAAGGGGAATTCCTGTAAATCTCATAGATACAGCTGGAATTAGAACTACCGATGATGTGATTGAACAAATTGGTATAGATAAATCAAAGAAGTCTTTGGAATCAGCGGATTTAGTTATATTTATGATAGATTTAACATCTGAGATTTCTGATAAGGACTACGATATTCTTAGTCAGGTAGATAAGTCAAAGCTTCTTATTTTGTTCAATAAGGCTGATAAGACTGCGAGAATAAAAGAAGAAGATATGATTTCTTTTGCTGATGGCATGCGCTATATGTTAACTTCTGTAAACGATAGTAAATCGGTTGATGAGGTTGAAAATGCAATCTTTGAGAAGGCAGGTGGAAATCTCTTATTAGGAAAAGAAAGTGAAACAGATAGGCTTGCAGGATCACCAAAGAGCAATATAGTTACAAACGCAAGACATAAGAATATGTTAGAAAGAGCAAGTGTTTCACTTGGAGAAGCTATTAATGCAGTCAGCGGAAATATTCCTTTGGAATTCCTAGAAATAGATATTAGAAATGCATACGAAGAGCTCGGATTTATAACAGGTGATTCGGTGCAGGATGATGTCATAGATGAGGTATTTAGTAGATTTTGTTTAGGTAAATAAATCTCAATCATATCAAAATGGAGAAATAGATGGACCAGTATTTAATGGGAAAATACGATGTAATCGTCATAGGAGCAGGTCATGCAGGCTGCGAAGCAGCACTTGCAGCAGCTAGAATGGGAAGCAAGACAATTATGTTCTCTATCAATTTAGAGGCTATAGCTATGATGCCTTGCAATCCTTCTATTGGTGGAACTGGCAAGGGCCATCTAGTGAGGGAAATTGATGCTCTTGGCGGTGAGATGGGTGTAAATATAGATAAGACTTTTATACAAAGTCGAATGCTAAATACAGCAAAAGGACCTGCAGTTCATTCTCTTCGAGCACAGGCTGATAAATATCAATATCATCTTGAGATGAAAAAGACCATAGAAAAGCAGGAAAATCTCTTTATGAAGCAGGATGAAATCATCGATATAATAATTGAAGATGGAAAAGCCTGCGGAGTTATTACAAGAAATCACGCCGTTTACAGGGCAAAGGCTGTTATAATTGCAACTGGAACCTTCCTTCGTGGAAAGATATTTATAGGAGACAGCGCTTATTCAAGTGGACCAAACGGACTTGCACCTGCAAATGAGCTTTCGAATAGACTTGCTGAATATGGAATAAAGCTAAGACGATTTAAAACTGGAACTCCAGCGAGAGCATTGGCATCAACCTTTGATTATTCAAAGATGCTAGAGCAGAAGGGCGATGAAAAAATCGTGCCGTTTTCTTTTCTTAACGATAAAATTGATAAGGAACAGGTTTCATGTTGGCTCACATATACAAACAGTAAAACTCATGAGATAATCAGAGATAATTTCAACCGTTCCGCTTTGTTTGGTGGACAAATTGAGGGAATAGGACCAAGATACTGCCCTTCAATAGAAGATAAGGTTAATCGTTTTGCCGAAAAGGAAAGACACCAGCTCTTCATTGAGCCAGAAGGACTTGATACAGAGGAAATGTATATCCAGGGAATGAGCTCAAGTCTTCCAGAGGACGTTCAGAGAGATTTCTATCAAAGTATAGAGGGGCTTGAGAATATAGTTATTACTAGACCTGCATACGCAATAGAATATGATTGCATTGATCCACTCGAATTAAAATTAAATTTGGAGAGCAGGATAATAGAGAAGTTATTTTGTGCTGGACAGTTTAATGGAAGCTCGGGATACGAGGAGGCAGCTGCTCAGGGACTAATGGCAGGCGTGAATGCACATTTGGCAATAAATGGTAAAAATCCTTTTATTCTTGCGAGAAACGAGGCTTATATTGGCGTTCTAATCGACGATTTAATAACTAAAGGTACTAACGAGCCTTACAGAATTATGACGAGCAGAGCGGAATATAGGCTGCTTCTGAGACAAGACAATGCAGATGATAGGTTGACAGAGAAGAGTTATGAGATAGGACTAGCCTCTGAGGAGAGATTTAACAGACTTAAATCAAAGCAAGAGGAAGTTGCGAGAGAAATCGAAAGACTAAGCTTGGTAACACCAGCTGTGGCTGAAACAAATGCATATTTGGAAAAAATTAACAGTTCTCCGGTTGAAGGTAAAATTTGCCTTGCAGATCTTCTAAAGCGACCAGAGGTAACATACGAAAACCTGCTAGAAATAGACAAGGAAAGACCTGAAATGTCTGAGCATGCAAGAGCTCAGGTTTCAGTAGAAATAAAATATCAAGGCTATATAAAGAAGCAAATTCAACAGGTTGAGAAATTTAAAAAACTTGAGAGAAAGCCGCTATCTAGCGATATAGATTACGAGCAAATAGACGGTCTCAGAATTGAAGCAGCGCAAAAACTTAATAAGATTAAGCCAGTATCTTTAGGACAGGCCTCAAGAATTTCAGGCGTGTCACCAGCAGATATAAATGTGCTTCAGGTTCATTTAGAAAAGGAGAAGAGAATTGAAAAAGCAAAATCTTAAAGAAGAACTTAAAGCTCTTGCACTCCCTAGTGACGATGACACCTTGAGACAGTTTGAACTCTATATGAATGGCGTTCTTGAATGGAATGGAAAAATCAATCTGACTGCAATTACTGAGGAAGATGATTTTGTAGAAAAGCATTATATAGATTCACTAAAGCTAGCTAAATTAGGCTTATTAAAACCTGGTAATAGGGTTATGGACCTTGGAACAGGTGGCGGATTTCCTGGAGTTCCACTAGCTATAGTATATCCACAGACTGATTTTATCCTAGCAGACTCGCTGAACAAGAGATTAAAAGTAATAGATGAACTTTGTGAGGAAATAGGCATAAGCAATGTTAGCACAGTTCATGGGAGAGCTGAAGATTTAGGGCATAACCAAGAGTATAGGGAAACCTTTGATTGCTGTGTTTCGAGAGCAGTGGCTAATCTATCAACATTATGTGAATATTGCCTACCTATGGTCAAACCAGGAGGATATTTTGTCGCGTATAAGACGGGAACGGCAGAAGAGGAAATCAAAAATGCTGAAAAAGCAATAAAAATTCTCGGTGGAGGAAAAGCAGAAATCATATCTTCGGACCATGAAAATATTGATCACTGCTTTGTAAAAATAAAAAAACTGCAAAACACTGCAAGGCAATATCCAAGAAAAGCGGGAACGCCGTCAAAACAGCCATTATAAGTATGAAAGAATAGAGAATGTTTCACGTGAAACATTCTCTGTTTTTATATAAAAAAGTGGAAAAAAAGCTTAGTTTGGTATATAATAAATCAAGTCCATTTTTTGATTATGGAGGATAAGAAATTGGGAAAAGCAATAGCAATATTTAACCAAAAGGGTGGAGTTGGCAAGACAACTACAAACATCAATTTAGGTGCATGCCTAGCACTTTTGGGAAAGAAAGTTTTAATCTTAGATATTGACCCTCAGGGGAATACGACAAGTGGAATTGGAATCAAGAAAAAGAGTCTAGATTACACAGTCTATGACCTTTTGATTGAGGATGATTTTGATACCAAAAAAGCAATTCTACATACAAATATAAAGGGGCTGGATATAATTCCAGCAAGTGTAGATTTAGCAGGTGCCGAAATTGAGCTTGTTCAGATTGAGGGAAGAGAACAAAGGCTTAGAAAGGCTATAGATAAGGTAAGACAAAAGTATGATTACATATTCATCGATTGTCCACCTTCGCTAGGTCTTCTAACTATAAACTCTTTGACAGCTGTTCAGAGCGTACTCATTCCTATTCAGTGTGAGTTCTATGCTCTTGAAGGTGTTAGTCAGCTAGTTAGCACAATCGAAATTGTAAGAAAGAACCTTAATAAGGAGCTTGAGATTGAAGGCGTAATTCTGAGCATGTTCGATGGACGTACAAACCTATCTGTACAGGTTGTTCAGGAAGTCAAGAAGTACTTCGGGGCAAAGGTGTATTCGACGGTTATTCCAAGAAATATTAGACTCGCCGAGGCACCAAGCTATGGTATGGCCATAACAGAATATGATCCTAAGTCAAGGGGTGCAGAAGCGTATAGAGAATTTGCTGAGGAGTTCCTCGAAAGGGAGGAAGAGTAATGGCAACTAAGGGAAAGAAGAGTGGACTAGGCAGAGGTCTTGACGCGTTATTTGCTGACCGTGAAGTTGCGGTTAATGAAGATATTAAGCTTCCAGCTCAGGAGGAATCAGGTGACAGCGTCAAATATATAAATATAAATGACATCAAACCTAATCACGGGCAACCTCGTAAGACTTTTGATCCAGAGAAGATAAGTGAACTTGCTAGGTCAATAGAGGAACATGGAATAATTCAGCCACTGGTTGTGACTAAGGCCGAAGTAGGATATGAGATTGTTGCAGGAGAGAGGCGCTGGAGAGCCGCAAGAGAAGCAGACCTAAAGAAGGTCCCTTGCCTTGTGAGAACTCTTACAGATGAAGAAAACATGCTCCTTGCAATAATCGAGAATATGCAAAGAGAGGATCTAAACCCTATAGAAGAAGCTGAGGGTCTAGAGAAAATGATTAAGGTTTACGGTTTTACACAGGACAAGGTTTCGAAGAGTGTAAGTAAGTCAAGACCTTATATTACCAATGCTTTGAGGCTTTTAAATCTACCGGAAAGCGTAAGAAAAGAGGTTGCTGAAGGTAGACTTTCAGCAGGTCATGCAAGAGCTATTCTTTCAGCAGATAATTTCCAGAAACAGGAAGAACTTTGCAAGAGAGTTATCGCAGAAGGACTTTCGGTGAGAGAAACAGAAAAGCTTGCAAGCACCGAAAAACAGAAGAGAAACAAGGCTTTAAAGCGTGTTAAACCTAAGGAAATTCTCAGTGTAGAGAATGAACTTAAAGATATTTATGGTACGAAGGTAAATATTGAAGCAAAGGGAAAGGGCGGATCTATTCAACTCCACTACTACAGCATGGATGAACTGAACAGATTGATAGACATTCTCAGAGTTGCAAATATAAATTCGTAATGGAGAAGTAAAGATGACAGAAAAAGTGGCAAAACGCATTATATCAGCCGACCTTCCTATGCCGATGTGCATAGTTAATAGGGATGGTAAGGTAACCAGTGCGAACAGATTCATAGACAGAGTCTTCCCTTACAAAGGAATAGAAGATGCCGATTTTTTTGCTCTCACAGGTATAAAGATAAAATCACTTTTAGATGGGGATAATAAGTACCTACTCGATAGAAACGGCCGAAAGTTTAGAGTGATTGCAGATAGCGATAAGAATGAATATGGCGATGATATCATTGTATTTTTCAGAGATGTCACAGGATATGAAGATCTTAAGAAGAAATATGTTTCTGAGAAAGTATGCGTATGTCGCATAAATGTAGATAACTACGACCAGTTTGCAGGCTCTGTAACACCAGAGACCGGCATGTCTGTAACTAGTCAGGTTGACCGCATCATTAGAAAGTGGGCAGCTGATATGGATGCATCCCTTGATAAAATCAAGGACACTCTATACAACGTATACTTTCAGTACGGACATTTTGAGGAACTTGTAAACAACAAGTTTTCTATTCTAGATGACGTGAGAAAGATAGATACAGGAGCAGATTTTCCACTGACACTTAGCATGGGCCTAGGAATAGGTGGTGCAAACATATTGGAAACCTCAGAGTATGCGGCTGCGGCACTTGACCTTGCGCTAGGACGTGGAGGAGACCAGGTTGTTGTCAAGGAGGAATCCGAAATCAGCTACTTCGGTGGTAAAACGCAATCCATAGAAAAGGGAAGCAAGGGTAAGTCGAGAATCATTGCTCATGCTCTGAGAAAACTTATCGAGCAGTCTAATCGAGTTTTGATTATGGGACATCAAAATGCGGACATGGACGCATTTGGGTCTGCACTTGGAATTTACAGAATGTGTATCAACAGCGGAACTGAGGCACACATTATTATTGATCAGGTGAATGATACTATGCAGGCTGTATATGACCAGGTTAGAGCGACGCAAAACTATAATCTTGATTCAACAGAGAAGGCTAATGCTTTGATAGAGTCAGATACTCTGCTAGTTATCGTAGATACGCAAAGACCTAGCTATTTAGAAGCTCCAGAGCTTTTGGATAAGACGGAGAGAATCGTTGTAATAGACCATCACCGCAGGGCTGAGGACTATATCACGGGAGCAACATTATCATATATTGAAACATATGCATCGTCAGCTTCAGAGCTTGTAACAGAGATGCTTCAATATGTAATTCCGAGAAAATCACTCGTAAAACTTGAGGCAGAAGCGCTTCTTGCGGGTATAACACTAGATACAAATAGATTTGCTGTAAAGACTGGAGTTAGAACATTTGAGGCAGCTGCATGGCTGAGAAGAGCCGGTGCTGACACAACAGAGGTGAAGAGATTCTTCCAAATTGATCCTGACACATTTAAAGTTAGGGCCAAGGCGATTGCAAATGCAAGTTTCTATGATGGTGGCATTGCAGTATCAATATGTGAGGGACAAAATCAGGATGCTCAGGTAATCAACGCACAGGTTGCTGACGAGCTCCTAAATATCAAAGGAATAAGAGCGAGCTTTGTTGCAGGGATAAACGATAAAGGAATTACCTGCATAAGTGCAAGGTCGCTTGGAGACATAAATGTTCAGGTTCTTCTTGAGAAAATCGGTGGAGGCGGACATTTGAATACCGCGGGAGCTCAGGTTAAAGAAAAACCTGAGGAAGTGCTAGAGATAGTACTGGGATTATTAGAAAAAGGAGAAAAAAATGAAAGTAATACTTAAACAGGATGTAAAAGGTACAGGTAAGGCAGGCGAAGTTCTTGAGGTTAGCGATGGTTTTGCAAGAAACATGCTTCTCAAGAAGGGACTAGCAGTTGAGGCAACAAAGGCAAACCTAAGAAGCCTAGAGAAGCAGAAGGAACTCGAAATCCAGCAGGAAAAGGAAAATAGAGAGCAGGCTCAGAGCATGGCTGAGGCGCTTAAGGACAAGAAGGTTGTTATCAAGACAAAGTCAGGTGAAGGCGGTAAACTCTTCGGTTCGATCACATCAAAGGATATCGCTGATGCTATCAAAGAGCAGCTTGGAATGGATATCGAAAAGAAGAAAATTGAGCTTGCAAACCCACTAAAGCAGCTTGGTAGCTTTGATGTAGTAGTTAAGCTATATCACGAGATCAAAGGTGAGATAAAGGTTGAGCTTGTAGATTAGGAGTCGAAAATGACAGAAAAGATACCTCCGCATAATAAAGAAGCAGAGCAGTCCGTACTAGGCGCTGCAATGCTTGATAAGGATGCACTTTTTGATGTACTCGAGACAGTAAAGGCTGATGATTTTTACGATGCAGCTCATAAGGAAGTCTACGATGTAATCCTAGAGCTTGGTAGAAGAAACGAATCAGTAGATATCGTTACTGTTTGCGATGAACTAAAAAAGCGTGGAAGCCTCGAAATAGCAGGTGGAAGAGCATATATTGCATCGCTTACAGCGAATGTGCCATCTGCGAAGAATGCAGTAGGTTATGCTAAGATTGTAGCCGAAAAGGCACAGCTTAGAAGGCTTATTAAGGCCGCTGATGAGATAAGAGAAAAGAGCTTTGAGGAGAGTGAGGATGCAGGATATATCCTCGACTTTGCGGAGCAGAATATATTTGAAATTGCGCAAAAACGCCAGAAGAACGACTACTCGCACATCAAAGATGTCATCATGGAAAACGTTGAGATGATTGACAAAGCTGCAGGTTCAGACGGCGATGTTACGGGTATTCCTTCAGGCTTTACAGAAATTGATAAGATTACAGGAGGTTTCCAGCGTTCTGACCTCATAATCCTAGCGGCAAGACCTGCTATGGGAAAGAGTTCATTTGCTCTAAATATTGCTCTTAATGCAGCGAAGAGAGGATCAAAGGGAATCATCATCTTTAACCTTGAGATGCCTAAGGATCAGCTTGGACAAAGACTTCTTTCGATGGAGAGTAACATTGAGCTTTCAAATATCAGAAAGGGTAAGATAGAGATAAATGACTGGCAGAAGATAAACATAGCTGCAGACATTCTATCAAAGACGAGCATCACTATAGACGATACTCCAGGTATCACTGTTATGGAGATGAAAAATAAGTGTAGAAGAATGAAGGCGGAGTATGGACTTGACCTTGTGATTGTTGACTATCTACAGCTTATGACATCTGAAGGTAGATCTGAGAGCAGGCAGCAAGAAATCAGTAAGCTTTCAAGATATCTGAAGCTACTTGCTAGAGAGATGGACTGTCCAGTGCTAGTACTGTCCCAGCTTTCACGTGCACCAGAGCTTAGAAATGACCACAGACCTATGCTTTCTGACCTTAGAGAATCAGGCTCAATCGAGCAGGATGCGGATATGGTAATATTCCTCTATAGAGATGACTACTATAACGAAGAGAGTGAAAAGCCAAATGTTTGCGAAGTCATTATCGCAAAGCATAGAAACGGTGAGACAGCAAGACGCGATTTGACCTGGGTAGAAAGATATACCAAGTTCAGCGACATGGTATAGTTTAGCGCGCCATTATTGGCGAGCACATAGCAGATTATTAGGAGAAATCCATGAAATATATCAAAGCAAAAAGACGAGATATGTATCTTGGTGATATGCCTCTCGAGAACATTTTCATAAATGAATTTCTTCCGATAGCACCGGGGGACTTTGTTAAGGTGTACCTTTATGCAAGGCTTTACGCAGAGTTAGGCTATCCGCTGGATAATGCTCAGATGTCCAAGGAGCTTGCAGTAGATGAAAAGACAATCATTGAAGCCTGGGAATACTGGGAGGATATGAACGCCATCAAAAAGCGCTTCTACGGAGAGGGCAAGGCTGACTTTGCAGTTGAGTTTATAGATCTCAAGGAATTAATCTACGGTGTAGGTAAGGGAGAAGAACAAAAGGATTCACAGGGAGTTGAACCCGTGAGCGTTTTTGGTAGCGAGGCAATTCCTGCTTTGATGCCAAAGATAGAAAAGATTTTAGGACGCACTTTATCTAGCAGTGACATGCAAAATGTCATATCGTGGATAGACGATGTGAAGGCGACGCCCGAAGTCGTTGAAAAAGCAGTGGTTTATTGTTCAGATAAGGGTAAGGTTAGCTTTAAATACATAGAAAAAGTAATCGAGGAATGGACCAAGATTGGTATCAAAACTAGTGAGGATGTCGACAATTATCTTGAAGAAAACGACCAGAGACACGTAAGATATAGACGTGTTATGAAGGCACTCGGTTTTTCGAGAAACCCTTCCGAGGAAGAGCAGAGACTCATGGACAGCTGGTTTGATGAGATGGGCTTTAAGATGGATAAGGTGCTAGAGGCTTGCAGTAAGACTGCAGGAATTTCGAATCCTAATCTGAAGTATGTGAACTCCATTCTCGACAACTGGAGAAAGGAAGCAAGCGAAGATAACAGGGATGTAAACGAAAAGAAACCTGTGAGCAGAGCTGTTTTGAACAAGTACTACGATTTCTTGCGCAAGAAGGCAGAAACAGATGCAGATGCTAGACGTAAGGAAATCTACAAGAAGCTTCCAAAGATAAAGGAAATAGAGAAAAGTATTCATTCCTTGAGTGCAAAGCTTTCAGGAATGATGCTATACGGACAGGATAATGGCGAGTCTAAGAGCCTAAATGATGAGATGAATATGCTATACGAGGAGCGCGCCATCATTTTGACCGAAAACAACTACGATATGGATTACATGGAAGAGAGATATAAGTGTAATCTGTGCGATGACACGGGGATTATGGATACGGGAGAGAGATGTTCTTGTATAGAACAAAGGATGATTGAGGCTGAGGAATGGCAAAGTCAACGAGAAAAGCGAAGAAAAAATTAAATACAGGTAGATTGGTTCTGTCTTTGATAGTTCTTTTTCTCCTCATAGGCTGTGCGTTTTCAATAAAAAAGATTGTTACGCTTCACATTGAGAAAAACCACCTCGAGAAGACCCAAAAAGAGCTAGAGCAGAAGAAGGATGACCTTACTGCAGAGCTCAAGAATGTCAACGAACTCGACTACATCGAGGAGCAGGCTCGAAAACAGCTCAAGATGATTAAGCCGGGCGAGGTTCTTTATGTCCTAGATGGCAAAAAGGATAAGATTAATAAGGACAAATAATAATGGAAGAAAAGCCGGTTATTAACGAGGTCATCGTTGTCGAGGGAAGGGATGACACTGCCGCTATAAACAAGGCAGTAGAGGCTGTAACCATAGAAACTCACGGTTACGGAATCTCGGCAGCAACATGGAAAAAACTAGATAATGCGTATGAAACTAAAGGGCTGATTGTAATGACGGATCCTGACCACGCAGGTCGCAAGATAAGGGAGCGAATCTGCGCTAGGTATCCTGATGCAAAGCAGGCCTTTTTGACCGCTGCAAAAGCTGAGAAAAACGGAGACATTGGTATAGAAAACGCAAGACCTGAGGACATAGTCAATGCACTGAAACTCGCAAAGTGCACGATTACAGGAAGAAGAGAGGAGTTTTCTTCTGCGGACCTCAGCGATAATGAACTTATAGGTGGTGAATCATCAAAGGAGAGGCGCACCTTGCTTGGCGACTTGCTCGGGCTTGGTTATTGCAACGGCAAGTCTCTGCTGAAGAAGCTCAATTTGATGGGAGTTAGCCGCAATGATTTTGATGAAGCAATCAGAAAGGTGAACGAGAAGCTTGGAAATAGCTAAAAACATGGAATTATATTCCCTAAGCACTATAAATTACATAAGGAAAAAGTTTGGCTTTCACAATGCGAAGAGTCTGGGGCAGAACTTTTTAACTGACAAAGGTGTAATAGACAGTATTATTGAGGCGACGAGCATAAGCGAGGAAGATCTCGTTATCGAGATTGGACCTGGCGTCGGTGTTTTGACAGTTGAAGCTGCAAAGGAAGCAGGAAAGGTTTGTGCGATAGAAATCGACAAAAATTTGCTCCCTGTACTTGACTTTACGCTGAAAGGGTACGACAATATTGAAGTCATAAATCAAGATGTTCTCAAGACGGATTTGAACGACATCATAAAGTCTTCAAAATTTCAACATACTAAGGTAATAGGAAATCTGCCATACTATATAACTACACCTATCATCATGTATCTGCTCGAAAATGAGATAAACATCGAGTCGATAACAATTATGATGCAGAAGGAAGTTGCTGATAGAATCATGGCAGGGCCGGGAAGTAAAACTTTCGGAGCTATTTCGCTTGCAGTACAATATTACTGCGAGGTCAGTGAGGTCACCGAGGTACCAAAAGAGGTATTCTACCCTGTACCAAAGGTTGATTCTGCAGTTCTCAAGCTGAGCATAAGGACGGAAAAGCCAGTGCATCCAAAGAGCGAAAAGCTGATGTTCAATTGCATCAAAGCAGGCTTTGGGCAGAGGCGCAAGACGATTTCCAATTCCCTAACGGGAGCGGGCTTCAGCAAGGATGAGATAAAACAGGCATTAGAGAGGCTAAATATTGAGCCTACAAGGAGAGCGGAGACACTCTCAATAGAGGATTTTGCTGCAATTTCAGACGAACTTGCAGTATTTGTGGAGAAAAAGGATGAGTAAGCTACAGAGCGCGAGACAGAAGATCGGGCAAAACGGCATAGTGCTTTGCTTGATCTTAGGATTTGCAATCAATCTGATTATAGAGACACTCGCAAGAAAATATTTAGGTGGATTTAGTTTTTTAATACATAGTCCAATAATCTTTTTGTATAACAGCTTAATTATAGCTGCTACACTTTCTATTTCATGTCTTTTCAAAAGACGGTCGTTTTTCATGGTCATCATATCGACCATCTGGCTTGCGATTGGTGTGGCAAACGGTGTAATCTTGCTCGAAAGAATGACGCCTTTTACCGTTAAAGACCTATCGTCAATTACCGATGCGGCTACAATTTTAACGAATTACTTTAACAGATTCCAGCTTTCTATCATAGCGGGCGTTTTGATTTTGCTCGTTATCACTATTGTAATTCTTTGGATTAAGCTGCCAAGAAAGAACATGACAGGTAAGTTCAAACAAAGCGTTGCCATGGTAGCTCTAGTTGTTGCGGTTACATTTGGTGCAACATGGGGACTTATTAAAACCAATGTGCTTGCGACCTTCTTTGGAAACCTAGCTTACGCGTATCAGGACTACGGTGCACCGTACTGCTTTGTTAATACATGGCTGAACACGGGTATCCACAAGCCTGCAGGATATAGCGAAACGGCAATGAAGGACATACTAGCGAAGGCAAATATTAAAGACGGAAAAGAGGCACTAGAAGTAAAGAACACGGATATAGGAAAGAAATCTCCTAATATCATTTTCCTGCAGCTAGAGTCGTTCACAGATCCGCAGCTTTTCAATAAGATAAAGCTTTCGACGGATGCAATACCTAATTTCAGAAATCTGATGGCTAATTATTCTTCTGGATATCTGACAGTTCCAGCTTGCGGTGCCGGAACTGCAAATACCGAGTTTGAGGTCATGACTGGACTTTCAGTTAAGTTCTTTGGACCAGGAGAATATCCATTCAAGTCAGTTTTGAGAAATACACCAGCAGAGAGCATTGCATTAGATTTAAAGAACAGAGGCTATTCAACGCATGCAATCCATAATCATAGAGCTTTGTTCTATAACAGAAACGAAGTATTTAAGAATATTGGATATGACACATTCACATCACTTGAGTACATGAGTGACGTGCCAAAGACACCAAAGAACTGGGCAAAGGATAAGATTTTGACGAACCAGATTATGGAGGCACTAAATTCTACAGAGTCCAGAGACTATATATACACGATTTCTGTTCAGGGACACGGAAAGTACCCAACGGAGCAGCTCGTGAAGAACCCAAAGGTTATGGTTACTGATGCTCCATCACAGGATCTAAAGTGGAAGTATGAGTATTATGTAAATCAGCTTTATGAGATGGATCAGTTTGTAAAGGAACTTACAGACGCACTATCAAAGCTAGATGAGCCTACAATCCTCGTAATGTACGGAGACCATATCCCAGCGCTTGATATCACAGCAGATTCATATGATAAGGACCTTTATCAGACACCGTATGTAATCTGGTCTAACTTTGATATGGAAAAGCAGGATAAGGACCAGCATGCCTACGAGCTAACTGCAGATGTCTGCGATAGAGTGGGAATACACGAGGGAACAGTATTTAAATATCAGCAGAATACTGACCATAATGACAAGAGCTTCCTAGAGGGGCTAAACCTCTTAGCGTACGATATGCTATACGGTGACCGCTACATATACGGTGGAAGCAAGGATGCAGTCAAGGCTACAAAGATGAAGATGGGCGTTAAGACCGTTAAGATTGATAAGGTCGTAAACGTAGGTGGAAGATATTACATCAAAGGTCAAAACTTCACCGAGTACAGTAAGGTTACGCTAAACGGCGAGCCATTATCAACAATTTACCTCGGTCCGACACTTCTTGGACTTCAGGAAGAGGTGGATCCAGATAAGGCAAAGGAAATGAAGGTTAGCCAGATTGATAAGTCTAATAAGGAAATAATAAGTACCACGGAATAAAAATAAAGGGCTAAGAAATTAGCCCTTTAGATTTATCTTTATATTTCTGTTTAGCTCAGTAGCTGACTATGAAAGCTGACCATAGAACTATCCCTGTTTTAGGCCAAGCGTTATAAGCTCGTTTAACTCAGGAAGGGAAAGCTTTCTAAGTGTGCACTTTCCGATAGAATCTGGAACTATGATGTTAATCTGACCATCACGGATTTTTTTATCCTTGAGGGCAAGCTTATAGATAGCTTTGGCATCGTAGTCTAGAGAGGTATCAAAGCCAAACTCCTTAAGAATCTCGGTAAGTTCACCGCTTATGTCATTAGGTGTAAGACCTAGAGCATAGGCACCTCTTGCCTCGGCAATCATGCCCTTTGCAACAGCCTGACCGTGAGTTACAGTGTAGGAACTGAGCTTTTCAATTCCGTGACCTATGGTGTGTCCGAAGTTGAGGAGCTGCCGGAGGCTAGTCTCGCGTTCATCGGCCTCTACAAGTGATTTCTTGATGGAGATACAACGCTCAATAACGTATTCATAGTTATGTTTGCGAATTTGATCTAGAAGTCCAGCCTCTGCGATTACAGCATTTTTGGTTGCTTCTGCAATACCTTCGAGAAGGATTTCATTTGGAAGCGTCTCATAAATCTTACTGTCGCAAACGACTAGTGAAGGTTGCCAAAATACACCGGCGAGGTTCTTTCCTCCGAGGAGGTTTATACCAGTCTTTCCACCGATAGCAGTATCTATGGAAGCCTGAAGAGTTGTTGGAACAACCACATAGTTGATTCCACGCATATATGTTCCTGCGGCAAAGCCAGCAAGGTCACAAACTACACCACCGCCCAAAGCAAGTACTAAATCGCTTCGGGTAAGACCCTCATCAGCAAGAGCTTCAAGGATGTTGGAGTAGGTTGTCAAATTCTTTGAGTGCTCACCAGAAGGGAACAAGATCTTAGACGTCTGATAACCCGATTCTATGAGCGAGGTCATCACCACCTGAGCATAAAGGCCATTGACAGTGCTGTCTGTGATAACGCAGACATGTCTTGGCGAAAAGACAGGCTTAAGGAACTCGCCTATTTTAGAAATCAGGTCGTGTCCGATAAGGATGTCATATGGAGTTGAAGTTGAAACTGTAAATTTTTTCATATTTATCTCCCAGTGGTGTGATTCACTAAATACATATGAATAATACCATATATATATTTATTTTGCAAAATGACGAGGCTTAACGATGAAAACTCTAAAGAAAAGCTTAAAAATCATAATATTTTTTCTGATACTGCTTATTGCAGCTGTACTTAGCGTTAACTTTTATGTCATCAAAACAGCTTCACCGAGCTTGCAATACTCTATAGATACACAGGAAAGCAGCATATCAGACAGCGATTCACAAAAATTAGCTGGAGAAAAAGCAGATTGCATCATGATTCTCGGAGCAGGCATCATAGACAGGGAGACTCCGTCGGAAATCCTAAAGGATAGACTAGATGCCGGAATTGCACTTTATAAAAAAGGCGTTGCACCTAAGATTCTACTCACAGGAGATAACGGTCAAAAGGAGCATAACGAGCTTCATGCAATGCTAAGCTATTGCATAAAGCAAGGCGTACCAAAGAGCGATATATTTTGCGATCATGCGGGATTTTCAACATCGGAATCCATGGTTAGAGCGAAGAATATTTTTGATGTAAATAAGCTAATAATTGTAACGCAAAAGTACCACGAGTACAGAGCTATATATCTTGCAGAGGCAGAAGGAATGGATGTGGTAGGCGTGAGTGCTGACCAGCATGACTTTGAAGGAGCAAGCTATAGGGAATCGCGTGAGATTTTAGCAAGGAATAAGGACTTTATAATAAATCATCTTGGAAATAGAAATGCTGTGGGCGGGGAGAAAATCTCCTTACAGGGAGATGGAAGCGTTTCGCACGGCGAATAAGAGAAGAAATCTAATATAAATAAAGAATGCCTCAAGTACTGGGGCATTTCCTATCTCAGTTCATCCATGCCTATATTGGCAAGGGCGTCTGCTCTATTATTCTTTTCGGTTATGTAGATGAAGTCATCCATGGTGAAGCGATTTCCATTCCACTGCTTGAACTTCTTGTAGTGCTCGGAAACATTGGTGTTTGGCGAGGACAGGTTTACATGACCTTTGACACGGAAAAATTCAACCTTATTCTTCTCAACAAGGCTAATAAGCTCTTCCCAAAGCTCGCGGTTCTCGACTGGCTTCTTGCCTGAAGTCATCCATCCATTCTTACGCCAGTTCACATACCACTTATCCCTAAAGCAGGAAGCTACATAGGAGCTGTCTGTGAAAATCTCAATAGCAAGACCGTCGCGCTTTAGAATCTTAAGCGCTTCTATTACTGCTGTGAGCTCCATGCGATTATTTGTGGTATTTAGCTCGCCACCGTGAAGCTCTTTCTGGCTATCGCCAAACTCAAGGATGCTGCCCCAACCGCCAATATTTGTTTCGTTCTGGTTACCGGAGCAAGCTCCGTCTGTATATATTCTTAAAATACTCATGTTCAAATTATACCCCAGCTCAAATATCTTTTCAATGAAATGTAAACGGGGATTTTTGTGGTATAATCTATTTGCGAGCGAAAGCTCGGACTTAAAAATTAAGGGAAATATAATGGCATTTAAATTTTGTTCATTTGCGAGTGGAAGCTCAGGTAATTGTTATCTAGTGAGCACAGATACCACTCACTTACTTATCGATACAGGAATTACAGGAAAGAAAATATTTGAGGGATTATCAAAATGCGGACTTGAGCCAGATGACCTCGACGGTATTTTGATTACCCACGAGCACACAGATCACATAAAGAGCGTGAGAATTGTAAGCAAAAAGGCCGTAAATGCCTTGGTCTACGCATCTCAGGGTACACTAGATGCAGTTTCTGATAAGATTTCATCTGAGAAGTCTTTCACAGTTGATGCTCTATCTGCTATTTCGATAGGTGACATTGAGGTTTCACCATTTACGCTTTCGCATGATGCCGCAGAACCTTTAGGTTTTTCTTTGATGCACGAGGGAAGACGCATAACCATAGTTACAGATACAGGCTGCATAACCGAGGATGCTTTTGATTATCTAGTAAATTCAGATCTATATGTACTAGAAGCGAATCACGAGAAAAATATTTTGCTGATGGGAAGTTACCCTTACTCGCTGAAGAGGAGAATTCTAGGAGACGAGGGACATTTATCAAATGAGAGCGCAGCTGAGATAATAATCAGGGCACTTGGCGAGCGAACAAAAGAGGAAATTCCAAAGATTGCGCTGTCGCATCTCAGCAGGGAAAACAATACGCCAAGACAGGCCTATCTAACTATAAAGAGCAGGCTAATGGAAGAGGGCTATGTGGATAATCGTGATTTTAGGATGTTTGTGCTCGAGCGAGACATTGTAGGAGAGATTATAAAAATATGAATATATCTGTTATATGTATTGGAAAGCTCAAAGAAGCATACTGGCGCGATGCAGTAAATGAGTACATGAAGAGGCTAAAAGCCTATTGCAATCCACAGATAATCGAGCTCAAAGAGAGCAAACAGAGTGGAGAGGGCGAAGCTTCTGAGCGCATAGTTAGGGAGCATGAGGGTGAGGAAATTCTTTCGAGAATAACACAAAACATGTATGTCATAACTCTAGAAATCAAAGGGAAAAAGCTTAGCTCAGAACAGCTAGCAGAAAAGATTGAAAGTCTTTCGATAGAAGGAAAGAGCGATGTAGCCTTTGTCATCGGCGGCAGCCTAGGCCTTGCCAAAGCCGTAAGCGACCGCGCAAACATGAAGCTCTCCTTCTCTGACATGACCTTCCCACACCAAATGATGAGAACCATCCTCCTCGAACAAATCTACCGCAGCTTCAAGATTGCGCGCGGCGAAAAATACCACAAATAAAAGACAGCCGGAGATTAGCGCAGGCACAGCCCGTCCGCTAAACACCGGCTGTTTTCCATTAAACTACAGAAAATTGCTTTGTTAACTTGACATATTTCATAAGCACGCCAAGGCTTGCATAGTAATATGTGAACTTGTCATTTTTCTTTGTCTCAATTAAGCCAGCATCGACAAGCTTTTTCATGTGCTGTGAGATTGTTGCCTGAGCATATCCGAACTCAGCAACTAGATCTTTGTTGCAGATGGTCTTAAATTCCTTGTTCACCTGCATTATGTATCTGAAAAGCTGAAGCCTTACAGGATGAGCAAATGCATCCGAAACATTAGCAATAAATTCTATATCGGCATCGGCCATATCGTTTTCACGTCTGATTCTCATTAGGTTTCTCCATTCTCTGATGTACTAAGGTGCTTGATAACAATCGCGGAATTTCAATATTTCTACTGAATCCATGCAACTCATATTGTTAATTAACAATATACGATATTTTCTGCTAAAAATCAATACATATTAAATATTTTCCCATAAAAAACAAGGGAGAAGCTAAGTTTTCCCTTGAATCTCTAAACTCTAATTAAATTCTCAAGTATTGCTGGTCTATATTTCTAGCTTAAACACCATGCGTTCTCCGTCAGGACTGTAAGCCTTTATTTCTCCACCATGCTTTTGCACGATAGCCTTAGCAATAGCAAGTCCTTCAACAACATAATCGTAAGTGGAGCTGGGGTAAGCGAAAGCACAATCAGCTATAACTAAAATCCATATGGCCTAAGGTATTCAATTAAACTTTAGGCCTGGGGAGGAGCAGTGGGTTTCACCTGCTGCTTCTTCCTTTTTTGCTAGCAATGTTTGCATTAGAGGAGCCTGAAAGCTCGGTGCAAAAATATTTGCACTCGCTATTTTTATGTGGTATTATGTAGGTTATGAAGGAGAGTTTAGATGGAAAACAAGGACTATAAGCTGATTTTAGAGCGCCTTCTCGACATAATGGACGAGGGTGTTTACATAGTTGACCAGGACGGAGTTGGCATTTTCTACAATAAGGCGATGTCAGATGTTGAGCAAATTACGACTAGTGATGTAATAGGAAAAGAGTATCACAAGGCTTTTCCGGGAGTTACTCAGGCCGAGAGCACGATGTTTCAGGCGCTGAAGAAGGGAATTTCGACGAGAAATAAACGTCAATCATATAAGAATCTTTATGGCAGAAACATAACTACAGTCAATAGTACAGTGCCGGTAAAGATAGGAAATACAACGATTGCAGCAATTGAAGTTGCCAAGGATATAACGGCACTTCAGTCTATGAGCAATACTATTTTGGAGTTACAAGAAAAGGACATGGGTAGCGAGATTGAACCACCATCCATCAAAAGATATAGCTTTGATGACTTAGTCGGAGAATCTCCGAACTTTACTCAGGTAATCGAGCGTGCCCAAAAGGCTGCAAAAAACGATGCTACGGTCTTCATATATGGAGAAACTGGTACTGGTAAGGAGCTCTTTGCACAGAGTATTCACTGCGCCAGCAAGCGTAAGAACAAGCCATTTCTAGCACAGAACTGTGCTGCGCTTCCAGAATCCCTTCTTGAGGGTATACTCTTTGGTACGACAAAAGGTGGATTTACAGGCGCTACAGATAGAGCTGGACTCTTTGAGCAGGCCAGTGGCGGAACTCTTTTGCTCGACGAGATCAACTCCATGCCTTATGAGCTTCAGGGCAAGCTACTTCGAGTTCTTCAAGAAATGTATATAAGGCGTGTCGGAGGAACCCGTGATATTCCAATAGATACAAGAATTATCGCCACAGTTAATGAGCCGCCGCAAAAGCTAATTGAAGAGGGTAAGCTCAGACGAGATCTTTACTATAGACTTAATGTTGTCGGAATAAGCATTCCACCGCTTCGTGAGAGAATGAGCGATATTCCTGTTTTGATAGAGACCTTCCTCAAGAAGCACAACAAACAGTTTAACAAGCATCTTACTAGCGTGGACGAAAATGTCATAGAAAAGCTAAACAGCTACGACTATCCCGGAAATGTGCGTGAGCTCGAAAATATTATAATTCAAGCTGTTTCAATGGCTGATAACGAGAGCGTTTTGACGACAAAACTGCTTCAGATGCCTATGCGTGCAGAGGCGCTAGGCGATGATATGGCAAATTGGCAGAGACGTGGGCCTCTCACAGAGTATATGGAAAGCCTCGAAAAGGAGATAATTAGGGGTACTTTGCTCGACCAAGGTGGGAATATTTCAAAGACTGCAGAGGTTTTGATGATAAAACGTCAAACATTGCAACATAAGATGAAAAAGTACGGTTTGAAGGAGTAAATGCAAAAATATTTGCATTTAAATTGCCCATATATTTGCATCTAAAAACTGTACAATTTTTTGAAAAGACTTGCGAAAACAAGTCTTTTTGTTTCTTCACAAAAAAACCACGATTTTTGTGTTATAATAACCTATATGGCGAAAGAATATGCGATATAAATATAATGTATACACAATATAGTTGGCACAGCAATTGCATTACTATATTGGACATGCGAAAAATCGCAATTCCTAATCGCCAAAATTAGTTGGCATATAGCTTAGACAAAGAAAAGGAGTGAAAGTTATTATGGAAAATGTAAAAGTAATTATTTGGGGACTCGGCGCTATGGGCGGCGGAATGGCTGACATGATTCTTTCAAAGAAGGGTTTTGAAATCGTTGGCGTTGCAGGTAGAGGAGCTAAGATTGGTAAGTCAATGTACGACTTCATCAAGACAGAAAAGGGCGACAGACCTGACGTACTAATTTCAGATCCTAAGGATCTAATCAAGCCAGGTGCAGCAGACATCGTTCTTCTTTGCACAGACTCATTCACAAGAACAGCTTTTGATAAGCTAAAATTCATCCTAGAGCAGAAGCTAAACGTTATCACATCAGCAGAAGAGATGTCATACCCAGCAGCTCAGGAGCCAGAACTAGCTAAGCAGCTTGATGAGATTGCTAAGGCTAACGGAGTATCAGTTCTTGGAACAGGTATCAATCCAGGACACATCATGGACCTTCTAGTACTTGTTATGACAGGTTGCATGGTAGACGTAGAGCACATCCTATCAAAGAGAGTTAACTCACTATCACCATTCGGTAAGACTGTAATGGAAGAGCAGGGAATCGGTATCAGCGTAGAAGAGTTCGAGACAAGAAAAGCTAACGGCACAATGTCAGGACACGTTGGATTCGCTGAGTCAGTAGGAATGATCGCTGAAGGTCTAGGACTAGGCGTTGACAAGTTCGCTCAGGACATGGCTCCTATCACAACAGATGTAGATAGAAAGTCACCTTACGGATTCGCAGCTAAGGGATCATGCGCAGGTGTTGCTATGACAGCTGACGCTACACTTTCAAACGGAATGGAAGTTCGCATGGAGCACCCACAGCAGATCGAGCCAGAGCAGGTTGGCGTTCAGACTGGTGACTATGTAATCATCAAGGGAACACCTAACGTAAACATGGTAAACAGCCCAGAGGTTGAAGGTGGTCTTGGAACAATCGCTATGTGCGTAAACATGATTCCACAGGTTATCAACGCAGATGCTGGTCTACACACAATGATTACTCTTCCAGTTCCACGCGCAATCATGGGAGACGTAAGAGAAAGAATCAACCCAGACAAGAAGATTGTAAAATAATTAAACAAAAGTTATTTACTACGGGCGCGAATTTCTTTTCGCGCCCTATCAATAAAGGAGTAACAAAATGGCAAAAAAAGGCGAGTGGGTAAGAATTCACTCTGTAGTTCTTAAGGCTGCAGAAAGAACAGGAAAGATTCCTGAAGATACCCAGAAGTGTGACTTGGAAATGTGGACAAAGGGAACTCTACTAGAGGACGCTGAAATCGGCGACACTGTTAAGGTAGAGACAGCAGTTGGTCGTATCGTAGAAGGCGAGCTTATCGAAGAAGGTCCTTACTATACACACAGCTATGGAAAATTCGTTCCAGAAATTATCGAGATCGATAGACAGCTCAGAGAAATCATGGGAGGTAACAAATAATGGCATTAGCAAAAGATTATGATTCCGTGATGGGAAGATCGAATGAGATCATGAAGAAAGCTCTTGGACTTGACTACAATGATTTTGAATCAGGTTCAGTTGCATTTGACTACGAAGCTCTAATGAAGTCAACAGGATACACTCTTGATGAAATCGCTAGAATTCAGTCAGAGCACGCAGTAGGAAACACACCACTTATCGAGCTACGCAACCTTTCAGCTCTTTCAAGAAAGTATGCAAAGCCAGGATATGGTGCAAGAATTTTCGCTAAGGATGAGGCTGCAAACGCATCAGGAAGCTTTAAGGCTAGAAGAGCTGCTTGCGCAGTTGCACATGCTAAGAAGCTAGGATACAAGGGCGTTATCGCTGCTACATCAGGTAACTACGGTGCTGCTGTTGCATCACAGGCTGCTATGCAGGGCCTAAAGTGCATCATCGTTCAGGAGTGCTACGACTCACACGGAGTTGGACAGCCTGAAATCGTAGAAAAGGCTAGAAAGTGTGAAGCATACGGAGCAGAAGTTGTTCAGCTAACAGTAGGACCTGAGCTATTCTACTCATTCCTATCAATCCTTGAGGATACAGGATACTTCAACGCTTCACTATACTCACCATTTGGTATCGCTGGTGTAGAAACACTTGGATACGAGATCGCTACACAGTGCCGTGAGCGCATTGGTAAGGATCCAGAGATGGTAGTTTGCACAAACGCTGGTGGCGGAATGATGACAGGTACAGCTCGTGGTCTAATGAAGGCTGGCGCTGTAGACACAAAGCTAGTTTCAGCGTCAATCGACCTAACAGGACTTTCAATGGCATCAGACGAAGCATTCAATAAGAAGTCATGCACAACAGGACACACAGGATTCGGTGTACCATACGCTACAGATCCTGACCACTCAGATGTTCCAAGAAGTGCTGCAAGACCTCTACGTTACATGGATAGATACGTAACAGTTAAGCAGGGTGATGTAATGTACATCACAGAAGCTCTTGCTCAGCTAGAAGGTATCGAAAGAGGACCTGCTGGAAACACAGCTGTAGCTGCTGCATTTGCACTAGCTCAGGAACTCCCAGAGGATGCAGTAATCGTAGTAAGCGAAACTGAGTACACAGGTGCTGGTAAGCACATCCAGCCACAGATGGCATTCGCTAGAGAGAATGGAATCGAAATCAAGTTCGGTGATCCAGATAAGGAAGATAAGCCAGGTGTAAACCTAGTACTTCCTAAGGACCCAAGCTACCTAAGAATCCAGGAAGCTGACATCAAGCGCTTCAGAGAGTCTCTAATCAAGAAGTCATGCAAGAAGCATGGAGTAACAAACCCAACAGCTGAAGACCTTCAGTTCCTAGCAGATGAGACAAAGACAGATATCGAATTTGTTAAGAACGCCCTAGGTCTATAAAATAAAAGGAGAAAAAGAATGATAAGAGAAGACGATTTTCAAGAAAGAAGAAAACATATAGCTAATCTTACTGACGAAGAACTATATGAGAGATTCTGGCAGCTTACAGAACAGGTAGTAAATCCTCTTTTGGAGCTTGGAAAGAAGAACACAACACCTTCAGTTGAGAGAGCTGTACTCCTAAGAATGGGAATTTCATCACTCGAGACACAGAAGATTGTACAGGGTTGCATGGATAACGGACTAATGGGTCACGGCGCAGGTCACGTTGTTTACAAGGTTTCAAAAGAAAAAAATATTACTATTCCTGAAGCAGGCACAGCATTAGCAAACGGTGAATACTGGACAGATGCTGTTGCTCTCTTTAAGAAAGGGGGCAAATAAAAATGTCAGATATGATTTTAAAGCATAACGAAAAAATTGACGTTAGAGAGATTATAAAGGATCTTGATAAGTATGAGCCAAGAAGAAGAGGATGGCACTGGCGTGAACCAGTTCCAAACCTAGAGCTAGGACCTTTTGTATATAAGGATTGTTCAAAGCCACTAAAGAACAGCGTTGGTCTTCCACCAGCTAAGTTCTTCGGTGACATCGATCCACAGCCACTTCCAGTAATCACAACAGAAATCGCTTCTGGTAGATTCGAAGATGATATCAGAAGAATGAGAATGGCTGCTTGGCACGGTGCTGACCATATCATGGTAATCAGACATATGGGTCAGTCACATATCGATGGACTTATGGAAGGTACTCCACAGGGTATCGGTGGTATTCCTGTAACAAGAAAACAGGTTAGAGCACAGAGAAAGGCTCTAGATCTCATCGAGGATGAAGTGGGTCGTCCAATCAACTACCACTCATACGTATCAGGTGTAGCAGGACCAGACGTAGCGGTAATGTTCGCTGAAGAAGGTATCAACGGTGCTCACCAGGATCCACAGTACAACGTTCTTTACAGAGATATCAACTGTGTTAGATCATTCGTAGACGCTTGCGAATCAAAGAGAATCATGGCTTGGGCTGACATTCTTCAGATTGACGGTGCTCACAATGCTAACGCAACAGCAAGAGAAGCTTGGAAGGTAATGCCTGAGCTAATCGTTCAGCACTCAATCAACTCACTCTTCTCAGAGAAGGTTGGTATTAAGCCAAGCAATATCTCACTGTCAACAGTACCTCCAACAGCTACACCAGCTCCTTGTATGTACCTTGACTTGCCATACGCTGTAGCACTTAGAGATATCTGCGACAGATATAAGATGAGAGCTCAGCAGAACACAAAGTATATCTGCTCATCAGTAAGAGAAGCTACTGTAACACACGTGCTAAACATGTTCATTTCAAAGCTTACACGTGCTGACATCCAGTCAACAATCACACCTGATGAAGGAAGAAACGTTCCATGGCATATCTACAACATGGAAGCTTGTGACAACGCTAAGCAGGCACTTATCGGTATGGACGGACTTATGGAGCTCATAGAGCTCAAGAAGGACGGTCCACTCAGAGAGATGGTTAGAGACATCAAGGAAAGAGCACTCCTATTCATGGAAGAAATCATCGAAGTTGGTGGATACTTCCAGGCTGTACAGGAAGGCTTCTTCGTAGACTCAGCTAAGTACCCAGCAAGAAACGGCGACGGTATCGCAAGACAGATTGAAGGCGGTGTAGGCTACGGATTTATCTTTGAGAGAGAAGAAGACTACATGGCTCCAGTAACAGCTCACTACGGATACAACAACGTTGAGCAGTACGGCGGAGATCCTGAAAATCCATCAGCTCTTATCGGTGGTTGTACATTCGAAGACAGAAGCAAAATCGTATTTATCGATGAGCTTGAAGAAGAAGATACAGTACATCGCAGACTCGAAAAGGTTGAGAAATACCTTGACGGAGAAGCAATCAAGCCAGAGATGGAATGGTGCGGAGACGGCGTTGTACTCATGACAATGATGATTCCAGCAAATGCAAGAACATCTGAAGCTGTTGCTCTAGAGATTGGTCGCAATCTAGGCCTTGAGAATCCTGAAGTAACAAGTAAGGAAGTAATGCAGGAGGCTGAAGGTACAAGAATCGAGATGAAGGGTAAGGTTACATTCGATGTAGACCCTGAAGGACTTGAGATTCCACCTGAACCACATCACCTACCAGATGCAATACTATTTGAGGAGTTCAAGGAACACCCAATGGTAGTTGTTTGCGGAACAGTAGGAGAAGATGAACACTCAGTTGGACTAAGAGAAATCATCAACATCAAGCACGGTGGTATCGAGAAGTGGGGTATCAAGGTTAACTACCTAGGAACTTCAGTACCAGTTGAAAAGCTTGTTGACGCTGCTATAGAGCTTAACGCTTCAGCAATCCTAGCTTCAACAATCATTTCACACGATAACATCCACTACAAGAACATGAAGAGAATCAACGAACTCGCAATCGAGAAGGGTATCAGAGATAAGGTAATTATCTGTGCTGGCGGAACTCAGGTTGTTCCTGAAGAAGCTAGAAAGACTGGTATCGACGAAGGTTTCGGAAGAGACTCACATGGTATCGATGTTGCAACATTCCTTGCAGAAGAAGCAATGAGAAAGAGGGGCGTACTAGCTCCAGGCGAAAAAGCCAACGAAAAGTTCGGTAAAAAATAGGATTTCTATTAAATAAAAGGGCGGGCTTTTGCCCGTCCTTTTGTCTAAACGGCAGAAAGGAAGAAGATGAAAGTAGATGTATTGGTAGCAGAAATCGGATCTACGACGACGGTTGTAAACGCGTTCACAGATCTTGGTACTGATAATCCGGTTTTTTGGGGACAAGGACAGGCGCCTACTTCGGTTTTAGAAGGTGACGTAAGAGTCGGATTGCAGGGCGCAATAGATGATCTCTGCCGAAACAAAGGTATTGATAAACTAGAATATGGTGAAATGCTTGCAACATCATCTGCTGCAGGCGGACTAAAGATGACAGTTCACGGCCTCGTTTATGATATGACAGCAAAGGCAGCAAAGGAAGCTGCTCTCGGTGCAGGTGGAATCATCCACAACATAACGGCAGGTCGTTTGAGAAGAACGGATATAGCAAAGATAAAGGAAATCAATCCTAATCTCATTTTGATAGCTGGCGGTGTTGACTTCGGTGAAAGAGATACAGCGCTTGACAACGCGGAATTAATCCGTGCTATGGGTCTTAAGATTCCTGTAATTTATGCAGGAAATGTAGAGAACCAGGAAGAGATGAAGCTTATCTTTGATGAAGAGAGCGGACAGAAGCTCTACATTGTAGATAATGTATATCCAAAGATAGATGCGCTCAATGTTGAGCCTTGCCGTAAGGTAATTCAGGATGCTTTTGAGGAACACATTACAAATGCTCCAGGAATGGAGCATGTTAGGGACATGGTTAACGGACCTATAGTTCCAACACCAGGTGCTGTAATGGAGTGTACAAAGGTTTTGTATGACTGCCTAGGAGACCTAATCGTTCTCGACGTAGGTGGTGCGACAACTGACCTTCACTCAGTAGCTACAGAATCAGACAAGATTGCAAGACTTATGATTTCACCTGAGCCAAAGGCTAAGAGAACCGTAGAGGGTGACCTTGGTGTTTATGTAAATAGGCTAAAGGTTATCGAGTCAATCGGTGAGGAAAAGCTTAGAGAAGAGTGCAAGGCTATGGGAGTCGACTTTGATGAAGTTCTCGCAAGCTATGTTGCAATTCCAAAGAATGAAGCTGAAATAAAGTTTGTTGAGAGATTGACTACTGAGGCAGTTCTCAAGGCAACAGAAAGACACGCTGGATATCTTAGATATATTTATGGACCAAGTGGAAGAAGTACTCTTGCAGAAGGTAAGGACCTTACACAGGTAAAGTACATCGTTGGTACAGGTGGCGCTTTGACAAGACTTCCTCACAGAGTTGATATCATGAAGAAGATTGCTCCATATAACGAGAGCGGAATGCTTCTATTCCCAAGTGAGCACGCTCAAATTTTGGTCGATAATGACTATATCATGGCTTCGTTAGGTGTGCTTTCAACTCGTTACCGCGAGGCAGCGATAAAGCTACTTGAGAAGAGCCTTGATATGAAATTCCCAGAGAAGAAGGATGAGAAGTTTACTTCGGCAGCTATGGCCCTCAAAGAGGCAGAAATTGCAGTTGAAGAAAAGGATCACGCTGAAGAGGAGCGCAGAGAGCACATCAGACAGATGGAGAAGCTCGGCTATGATATGTCAGCGTACAAAAATGATGACCCTACAAGCAACGGCGATGACGAAGGCGTTAAGGGCAAGTGGACAGATAAGGAATAAAAGGAGAAAGACATGTATCCACAGATTAGCATTAACATAAAGAAACTCAGAAATAATCTCGATGCAGTAGCTAAGACAACTAAGGAGCACGGCAAGTGCAGCATGATGGTTGTAACAAAGGCTGTTTGCGCAGATGAAGAAGTAGTAAAGATGATTGCTGAGACTCCAGCAGTTGACTTTCTTGCAGATTCACGTATATCAAATATCGCAAGCTATGCAGATGTCGCACACAAGAATGGCAAGAAGACAGTTCTTCTAAGAATTCCAATGCAGAGCGAGATTGCTGAGGTAGCAAAGTACGTTGATCTATGCATGATCTCCGAAATCGAGACAATCAAGCTTCTAAATGCTGAAGCATCAAAGCTTGGCAAGAAGCAAGATATACTTTTGATGATTGATATGGGAGACCTCAGAGAGGGAATTTTCTTCCAGAACAAGGAATTGATTTTCGAAGCAGTTGAGCAGATTCTAGCTCTTGATAACATCAATCTTTATGGCGTGGGAGTTAACCTAACATGCTATGGTGCTATCATTCCAAAGAACGAGAACCTCTCAGGACTTGTTGAGATTGCAAGAGAAATCGAAGCTAAGTTCGGCATCAAGCTAGAGATGATTTCTGGCGGAAACTCAAGCTCAATCTATTTGGTTGACAAGGGTGAGCTTCCAGAGGGAATCAATAACCTAAGACTCGGTGAGTCAGTGCTCCTAGGAAACGACACAGCTTATAGCACAAGACTTCCAGGCACAGATGCAGATGCTTTTGTTCTCAAGGCAGAAATCGTTGAGCTCAAGAAAAAGCCTTCACTACCTATAGGTGAGGTTGGCGTTGACGCATTTGGACAGAAGCCTTACTACGAGGACAGAGGTATAATGGATAGAGCTATCATCGCAATCGGTAAGCAGGACACAGACCTAGATAGCATGGAGCCAGTTGACTCAAGACTTGAGATTATGGGCGGAAGCTCAGACCACATTATCGTCGATGTAACAAAGGCAGAAGGCGACTATAAGGTTGGCGACGTAATCGAGTTTACTTTGAGCTACGGCGGACTGCTAAAGTGCATGACAAGCAAATATGTAGAAAAGACATATGTTAAGTAGGTCGGTCAGCGATTCAGATTTAAAGAAACAAATAAGGATATAAATCCATCAAAGCGGCATAAACTAGAAACCTAGGGCGTGCCGTTTTTTATTACAGTAAATTGCTTTATAGTGGTTTGAAGATTATAATATGTATTGATGGATTGAACTTTGGAGGAACTATGAATAACATCGAAAAATATAAAATTCTAAGTGAAGGTATGCCTTTTGTTCATCGTGATAAGATTGCAATAGTCTTGCTCGATAGCGAAGCTGCCTATGAGGAGCTAAAAGAAGAGGCTTCAAAGACCTCAGTTCCTAGTGGATATGGATATATAGGGGGATTTCCCGAGAACATCCTAGAAATGCTAGTGAGTGAAATCATATGCAGAGAAGTGTGGTATTTACCTGATAAAGCCAAGATTTTGGATAGGCGATTTGGAAGCCTGTTCGTAAATAAATTCTTTTGCTATGACGACGATGAGGAGATTTGGAGCAAGGTTTTGCACAGGTACTTTTTGGAGCTTGAGTGGATGCCAAAAAAAGAGGACTATAGCTCGACAAGGAGCTATAACAAAGCTTGGGAATATTTTGGAGAGCTTTTAGCTGTAGTAAAGCAAAATAATCACCCTGAATTTGAAAAGTATTTCGAAATCGCAAAGGAAAATGGAATGAATGAGGTCGTGCTAGAAAGGAAGCTAAATGAGCTTTCTGAGATTAAAAAATCCTTTGAGCTAGCTTATAAATAGAAAAAACGGGCACATTTGTTACGAAAAAGTAAATTTCAAAGGTTTATCATTAGTAAACAAGGCTATAAAACAAATGTTAATTAGAATCACTAATAAAAAAATAGAAAATTTTTTGTGTAGAGTCAACAAAAATGACCCTCTAAATTTGATTAAATTAACTATTGTAATAATGTAGATTAAGGTTCATAATATACCTATGAAACTACAGGGTTCTACAAAATTATGGAAGTCTATGAAAAGAAAGGAATTACAACAAATGGAAGACAATGTAAAGGCTAAAGAGCCGAGAGCACCTAAGCTGTACGAAGCGATCGCTACGTTCCTAGGCTTAGTTGTAATCATGTCAGTGGGTATCGTAGTATTTGAAGTAAGCCCACATATCCCAATGTTCATTGGCGTTATCTTTGCATCACTTATGGCACTAAGACTAGGATACAAGTGGGATGCAGTTGAGAGCATGATGATTACAGGTATCTCACGTGCAATGCAGGCTATTCTAATTCTTATGATTGTTGGTATGCTTGTTGGAGCATGGATTCTATCAGGAACAATCCCAACAATGATTTATTACGGACTTAAGCTATTATCACCATCAATTTTCTTGGTTGCAACTGTTCTTATCTGCTCAGTAACATCCCTAGCAACAGGTACATCATGGGGAACAATGGGAACCATGGGTCTTGCTCTTATGGGTATCGCAGCAGGTCTAGGAGTTCCAGTTGGACCTACAGCAGGTGCAATCCTTTCAGGTGCATACTTTGGAGATAAGCTATCACCTCTATCAGATACAACAAACCTAGCACCAGCTATGGCAGGTACTGATGTATTCTCACACGTTAAGTTCATGATGAAGGCTACAATTACAGCATATGTAATCTCACTAGCATTCTTCGGAGTATACGGATTCATGCACGCTAGCAACGGTCATGCAGATACATCACAGCTAGACATTCTTATGAACGGAATTAAGGATAACTTCAACGTTAACCCAATTCTACTACTTCCACCACTAGTAGTTATACTAGCTATCGCACTTAAGATGCCAGCTATCCCTGGTATCACACTAGGTGTAATCGTGGCAGCAGTTATGGCTCCTATTTTCCAGAAGGATGTTACACTCGGCTCAATCCTCAACAGTGCGATGAGCGGATACACAATGGAGAGCGGAATCGAGTCACTAGATAACCTACTAACTAAGGGCGGACTAATGGGAATGGCTGAGTCAATTCTCATGACAATGATCGCTATGATGTTCGGTGGAATCATGGAAGCTACAGGACAGCTCAACGTTATCATCAACGCTATTACAAAGTATGTAAAGAGCGGTCCAGCACTTATCGGTGTTACAGAGCTTACATGTATCGCATCAAACGTTACAATGCCTGAGCAGTACATCTCAATCCTAGTTCCAGGAAGAATGTATGCTCCAGCATATCGTAAGGCAGGAATGCACCCAGCAGCTCTATCAAATGCTCTAGAGTCAGCTGGTACAGTTACTTCACCACTCGTTCCATGGAACACATGCGCTATCTATATCAAGAAGACTCTTGGTATCCAGAACACAGGAATATACGCTCCATGGGCAATCTTCAACATTGCGATGCCAATAGTTACATTCGTCTTCGCATTCCTAGGAATCACAATCAAGAAGATGACTGCAGAAGAGCAGAAGATTGCAGACGAAGGCGGACTAGTAAAGCTATAAACTTAGGCGTGAAATTAACATAATTAATCACATAGAAATCCTGTAAAGCGAAAGAACCGCAGATGCGGTTCTTTTGCTTTTCCTAGAACTTTAAATTTTTTGTGATTTATGATATTATATAGGCAACATGAAAAGCAGATTTTAGATAGGCTATGTGCCGAAAGGGACATCTATGTTTGGAAGAAAGAAATATCTCTTTGCGAGAAAAACGCGAATTCAATATATAAGGGACATTGTAATTGGAGTAATAATTCTATTTTTAGCATTCCTATTATTTTTGTTCATATACTTTAATTTCTTTGGTACAGCGAGCAGGGTTAAGCTAAAGGATAGTCTAAATGCTGAGATTAACAGCAAGGCAATGGCGTCTGACTATATTGAGAGTATAGACGGTGGTAAGCTAAAAAAGGATGTTAAGATTGATACCTCCAAACTCGGAAAGAAAAAGTATAAGGTTGTCCTTAGCATTGATGGTAAGGATAAGAACTACGATTTCGACGTTAATGTTGTTGATACTAAGGCTCCGGTAATCAGTATGGAGACCGAAGTTAATGTCTTACTCGGAAATGCAAGTAAGATTGAGGATATGGCTAAGGTGAGCGATAACTCAGGTAAGTTTAAACTTAAGACAGAGGGAAGCTACGACGCAAAGAAGGCCGGAAGCTATAGCCTAACTCTAATTGCAACTGATGATAGCGGAAATAAGTCTGAGAAGAAGATCAAGGTCAATGTTATAGACATGGATCAAACCGAAGGAGATATGAGTTTTGTAACAGGTAAGGGATTTACGCTTACACGCGTGGATGGGCTTACTAGCATAGATGGTATTTTGATTGTAAATAACAGCTTCTCGCTTCCTGAGGGCTATGGCATAGGAGCTATCCAAAACGATGCGTATACAGAGTTTAAGAGATTACTCGATGATGCTAGAGCAGATGGTGTTCATTTCAGCTTGCTAAGTGGATATAGATCTTACCGCGTGCAGAAGGAAATCTACGATGATTATGTTTCTAAGTACGGGAAGGAAGCTGCTGACAAGGCCGTTGCTAGACCTGGATATTCAGAGCATCAGACAGGATATGCTCTTGATTTAAACGATGAGCAGGAGAGCTTTGCAGACACTACTGCAGGAAAGTGGCTTAACGCAAACTGCGCTAAATATGGCTTCATTATTAGATATCCTAAGGGAAAGGAAGCCATTACGGGAAGAACATATCAGCCATGGCATGTAAGATATGTAGGACCTGAGCTTGCAACAAAGCTATATAACAATGGCAAGTGGATTACACTTGAGGAGTACTTTGGAATTTCGAGCGTTTACTCTAAGTAGAAATTCAAAGTGATAATAAAGGTACTTTAAATTATCGTGTGGGTTTGAAAAAGTGAACTCTAAATTATCGTGTGGGTGAGTTTTTTCATAAACTCTAAATTATCGTGTGGGTACCAATAAAATCAAGAGCACTTCAAGCTCAAATGTTTGAAGTGCTTTTTGAATGCTCACTCTCTAATTTTCTTGTATGTACCTCTTTTTCTT